>JGI1221J11331_1000027_pt1 | contig 40994 bp, 60 predicted proteins | sample LakVidmifraction_4_FD_11331 | JGI IMG/M metagenome (IMG submission 11331) | reverse complement strand
GGAATTATCTGATAATTCAGACGACTGAATTATCTTAAAATAAGTAGTGATATTGTTGTATTATTAAAATAATTTTCGTATATTTACACATAATAAAAAAACATAATAACTATGGATATTTCAGATGTTAATAATTTTATAGAAACCGTTCAGAATCTTGTGACAGAAGATACAGTTACCAATTACAGTTCACTTACCCCCGCGGTCATATCTGTAACAGAGGGTGGTAAATATTTTAAAGTGATTAGTGGCGGCAGTTGTTGGGGATTCATTTCCAAATATGATGGTCACTTCAAAGGAATACCAATTAAAGTTGGAGATTTGATGAAGGGGGCAAATTGGAGTTCGCCCGCAAAACATAGTAGAGGTAATATACTTGATGGAACTGCCAGTTATGGTGTTTACGGTCCAACTTATTTAAAATAAAACTAATAACTTCATATGAACATATTTATACTTGATGACGATTTTGAAACATGTGCAGAATATCATTGTGATAAACACGTGGTTAAGATGGTAATAGAATACGCACAGATGTTGAGTACAGCAGTTCGCATGACAACTGATATTGATATTGGATATCGTATTACGCATAAAAACCACCCATGTACAGTATGGGTACGAGAGTCATTGAGTAATTGGAAATGGTTACGAGAATTGTCAAAGCAATTGAATAACGAGTATAGACATCGTTATAATCATGATGTGAATCACAAATCATATGATATGATACTATCATTGCCGTTACCGAATATTCCCGATGTTGGATTAACAAAATTCCCACAGGCTATGCCGGAATATTGTAAAGATGAAAATACAATAGTGGCATATAGGAATTATTATAACAAAGAAAAACAACAAATCCATAGTTGGAAACATGGGAGAATACCAAATTGGATAGAATTACAAACAATATAATAAAAAACAAAAAGTATGAGTACAAAAAGAATCACCACAGAAGTTGTAGATAAAGCGGGGGACCATAGAGTTAACCAAAAATCTTCAAATGGAAATATCACACATGCCAGTACTGAGGGGTATAAGAATCTACAGGATTTGAGAAATAATGAAATTGATAGTGCAATTGCAATATTGGAATTTTATTCAAAAAAATTAACATCTGAACAATCGGATGAATTGGGTAGAGTTGCATTGAAGGTTGTAAGTGGACATATCAATAGGCTCACACGTTCGGTAAGAGACGGTAATGAAACATCATAATGGAAAATGAAGATGAATATGAGTTAGAACAAGATGCATCTTACAAGGGTAGTAGAACACCAACACAAATTATGGAACACGAATTATACATTGTTCATGGTGGCAATTATAAAAGTTATTTAAATTCAATAGAATGGGACACATGGTTACAACCATATGAACCAGGAGAATTAGCGAGAGTGTTGGAAGAAGCTGCAATAAAAAGTCACCCATTTAATAAATTTTTTTAATTATGTATGAATTTGAATATAATATTATCATCGACAATATATCAGATAGGTTTTCAATGGATGTGGATGATGCATCCAGAGCAAAAATGATTAACGTATATGAGAATGTAATAGCGGGATTGCATTACAATATAGAATTTGAGGTTTTATGTGAACGCATTATAATCGAAGCATATTTAGAACAAACCTATCCGGAAATGGGAGTATTTCAAAGAGTATTCTTGACACAGAATCAAAATTAATTTTAAACAATTATTAAAACAAAACCGGGTTTCATTGTGATTCTCGGTTTTTTTTCGTATATTTACCATGTAATAAGAAACACGTAAACTAATCCAAAAAAATTTATGAAACGAAATCGTGAGGTGTTACAAGGAACGGATATTTATTGGATAGTATCAGAACCCAGAAAATGGGAAATCAACCACCCACCTGGTCCTAAAGTATCAATAGAGATTTCTAAAAAGGCTAATTATTTATTAGAACTTGAAATTTCAAGTTTATATTGCCCTAATGTATATGTAATACCGACAACGGTATCGGGTGAGGTATATAGAGAAATGTTATATGTGGAATATGATATTTCAAGATATGGGTGTTATGAATATACCTTAAATCACAATTCAGAATTATATACAATAATATTAGTAAATAACGATTAAAATACAAAAATGATACGAGAATATGTAAGTAAGAAAAATGGTCAACCAATACACCTATTCAATAAAATTTGGAAAATAGGGAAACTAAATCAGATGAAGAAAACAAAACGCGAACATTGTGTTATTCATTCTCCTGAAAATAAGGAGTATCATGTATATGATGAAGATGCGTTAGACTTATGTTTGAATATTTGGAACAGAAGTGATATTCAAATCCGGACAAGGCGTATTAATCCAGCAAAAGTTAAAATATACATCCTAACACATATATTGGATAGTCCAGAAAATTGGTCAAGTGTATTTGATGATGTTCCCATACGTAGTACAAATAAGATATCTGTTATTTTTGATAATGGTACAATTATGACAACTAATGCCCAGGAAGCTGGCTGGATACGTAGAATCCCACAAAATTGGTTTTCAGAGTATGGTGAAAAACTAAAATGTGAGGAACAGAGGTTTAAAAATATTGTACCAGTTTATTGGAAATTATTATAATATGAAGCATTTGTATATAGAAATGGGTAGTAAAAATAAGAAAACTGGAAAGTTATCATACTATCAAGTAACATTAGAAAACGGAGTAATAAACGACTGTGGGTGTCCAGCGAGGAATTTTCACCCATATTCACCGTGTAAGCATATGAAACGTTTACACGCAAAATTAGGACACAAATTATGAAAGATGGGTTATTAGAATACATCAATGAACGGATAGAGTTGTTAACTGCCAATTTAGAGATGAAATCAACGAATGAATGTATTCAAGATGAGGCTATCATCTATGAATTGAAACTGGTAATTGGTAAAATAAACAAGTTAACCGAAACTGACGAAGGAAAGGTGGCAAAGGCAGGGGATTATATTTGGTTGGGTTCACTTAGTAGAGTAATTAGACTTGAAGAGGGGGATCGAATGAATTTGATGTATAATGAGTGGTTTGCAACAGATGAACAAATTAAAGAATATACTAATAAATTAAAATAATATTATGTCAGAAGAATTTAAAATGTGGTTAATTGGAATTTCCGTAGTATTCGTGTTCGCAGTGTTACTGTTTATCATAGCAAGTGTAATGTCACCAGAACACCATATATCATTATTTGAATCATGGGGACTTGTACTAACAGCAGTTGTACTAACAACCGGACTTCAAGGATACAATAACTAATAAATAAAAGATGGTAAAACTATTTGTAAATAAATTACAACCGATACAGTATATAAATAAAATACCATATGTACTACATGGATTGATTCCAATATCACTGGTTAAGGATGCTAATGATGTTAAAGCGTATTTGGGGTGTGATGTTGCTTTTAAAAATACGAAAGATGGATTTTATTATTTTTGTGAGACAATTCCCGATACTGAATTTGAGGAAGTTATAGAAGAGTCTGTTCCAAAAATAACTGAAACTGATGTTTGAGTATATTGGTAATCCTTGGTATATCGCACTTATTATTATGATTACTCAATATGTATTTTTATATTTGAGAACTCTAAATGTGATTTATGTAGCGGAAAAGAAAATAACACTTGCATTACTAACAGGGGTATCTATTAGTGTATGTTGGTTGATTGCGATAACATTCAGTATAAATGCAATTTCAAACCTACAATGGCAACCCATAATCGGGTATTTAGTTGGGGGACTCTTGGGATCTTGGCAAGCATTGGTGTTTAATAAAAAACAAAAATAAAATATGGTTGAATTACTCCAATTCAAATAACAAGAATATTTTTATCTTATATTTATTTATATGAAGTATAGGAAACCATATAAGAAACTTTCAGATTTAAGAAATACATATCCTGTTAGTGGGAGTGGTGTGGTAAACTATCATGAACAATTCACAAGTGATTCCACTTCTATTAAATATACAGGGAAGTATCCAGAAAACTTTATAGTTTTTGAAAGTATTCCAAATTATGCAGTAAATCTTAATACAATATCCACGGTTAATTCTGAAAAATTAAGGTTTATAGTTCAATTGATTGACGGCACATCCGTAGATGAATGGACATCTACTTCGTTTCAAAAATCTTTAGAAGAAGCAAAGGCTAATAATAATCCATATTTCAATAAAGGTAGAGTTACCGTTGCTCAAATAGATTACGGTAAACTTAAAGATTATCACAATGTGTTTGCAGAAAAAGAAGCATACGCCCAAGTAACTGTTAAATCCACAATACAATCCAAAGAAGATATTATTAAACATATAATTTGGATGGTTGATGGTGGTGAGAATGATGAAATCCGGACTGCTTCTGATTTTGGAAGTTGGGAAGTTAATAGACCCATACAAGTTGGAGTTGAATTTATCACAGGTTCAGTACAACAACCAATAGAAAGTGATAGAGTTAATTCCACAATAGATGATTTGGTAAAAATAGATTATTCACCATTTGGTATTCCAGGTAGATTTAATGGTGATGAAAGACATATAGGAGAAGGGTCTACTTACAGGTGGACGAGTACTAATTGGCAAACACGATAAATTATGTTAAACAAAACAGTTTTCTCAAAAGTGGGTTGGAGAAAGTACCTTGACCCAACGGATAGCCCAAGGGTTAAGAAATTCTTAAAATCAAGTGGTCGTAAGGTGCTTACACAAATAGTTGATGGAATACAAGATGCAATAGAAAATGATGTAGCAGAACTCGTTATTTTAGTTCATCCAAATGTATCATCGGTAGTTGTTGTACCATCTGTCGAGTATGATGATGTGCTAACACATTCCTTACAGTTTTTCAAAAGTCTTGAAGAATATAACCAATGTTCTAAAATAATCAAAATCAAAAAGAAATTAAAATTGCCAACGGAAACGCCAAAAGAAAAAGTTAAAGTAGTACAGTAATGCATTTAATATAAATGTATAATAAACAATTTGTTACATAAATTTTTATTTTTATTAACCTAACTAAATAACATGGCAACAGAGAATATCAATAAATTAGTACCAAAAGGAAAAATCAAATTTGAAATAACTCTTTCTGATGAACAAAAGGTAGCAAAATCCGAGATTTTAACTCACCCGTATAATTTCATATCAGGAAAAGCAGGAACTGGTAAATGTATTACATATGAATCCGAAATTGATATAAAAATAAATGAAAATTTTTACGATTTTTTGATTGAAAATAAATATATTTGATACTTATACATAGACAGGTAATGGTAAATCTTTAGTAGAATGTATATAAAAAATAAATTGAAAATTGAAAATTTAGTAGAACTTGAGCAATTTATTATAACTCATAAATTATATAATGATTTTATATCATTTAAAAATATAAATGAGAATGAAACTACCGGCCTTGGTGATTTGATTAATTCAAGTAAATCATATTCTAAATCTTCTTTATTAATAAAAATTAGAACTTTAAAGATTTTCACATACCCATCTAAAATGCAATATATGTATTGGTATATTCGGGGTAATGATATTATCACTTCTAAAAAAATAGTTTCAAATTTACAATCAAGTAATTCAAAAAAACGTCTTAATAAATATAATAAAGATGAAATTCGAAGTCAGAGTAAACGATGTATTGAATATTGGATATTGAGAGGGTATTCGATGCAAGCAGCCGAAATTTTAATATCAAAACTACAATCTACATTTTCTCTTGAAAAGTGTATATTAAAACATGGAGAAGTTAAAGGTCTTGAAATATTTGAAGATAGGCAGAAAAAATGGCAAACTACATTAAATAACAAGTCAGCTTCTGAAATTGAACGTATAAATAAACTGAAGGCGGAGGGTGGAAAATCTCAACTAAATATACCGAAAACGGATATACATAAAGAAAGCATTAGCAAATCAAAATTAAAATATTACAAAACACATTCAGTATATAATAAGGGTAAAACTTATATTGAATTATTTGGAACGACTCGTGCAACCGAAATTATAAATAAATGGAATACACCAGAACGTTCTTTAAAATTGCGTGAACATCGTATACGTGAAATTAAAAAAAGTAGCGGTCAAATAATGCCCAATTACAATAAAGGTTCTATATCTGTAATAGAACAATATGGCAAAGAATGTGGATATAGTTTCAAACACGCAGAAAATGGAGGAGAGTACCATATTAAAGAACTTGGTTATTTTTTGGATGCGTATGATGTAGAAAATAATATAGTTCTTGAAATCGATGAATCATATCATTTCAAAAAAGGTGAATTAAGAAAAAAAGATAAAATTAGACAACGCGAAATTGAGGAGCTTCTCAAATGTAAATTTATAAGAATAAAAATATGAAAAACGTAACTATTGAAATTGGCAATTTATTTGATGCAATTAAGCAATATGAAAATGTTAAATTTGAGGAAAAAATAGAATATTTTCAGAATACAAATATACAAATTCAAGATGAATATAATAATTGGGTAGATATAAAAGGTCTTATTTTTAAATTTGATGAAATATGTAAAATAGAAACCGATAATGAAATATTTAGAACTGCTATAAATCATAAAATTTGCTATGATAAGGTAAATTGTAAAATTGTAAAAAATTTAAAAGTGGGAGATATTTTAATAAAATCTGATGATGGAATTTCCACTATATCCAGTTTAGAAATCCAACCAAAAGAAAAAGTATTTGATTTTGAAATTGATAGTGATACTCACTTATATCAAACATCTAATAAAATAATACACCACAATACACTATTGGCAGTACAAATCGCCCTTGATATGTTTTTCACACGACAAGTAAATAAAATTATTATAACCAGACCTACGATATCTAATGAAGATAATGGATATTTACCAGGATCACTAAATGAAAAAATGGAACCCTGGTTAGTTCCAATCCGTTCAAATATGCGAAAGGTATATAATAAACCATCAATTCTTGAAAAAATGGAACAGCAAGAAGATATAGAATTAGTTTCACTATCCCATTTTAGAGGTAGGACATTTGAAAATGCGATATGTATAATAGATGAATTCCAAAATCTTACTAAATCACAATTAGGTATGGTACTTGGGAGATTGGGAAGGGGATCTACAATGATACTTACGGGAGACCCTCAACAAATTGATTTAAGGTTTCCAAACGATTCAGCAATACATGATGTATCAAAGGTAAGGGGTTCTGAATATGTGTTCACAAAAAAACTTACAGATAACCACCGTCATGCTGCATTGGATGATTTATTAAGATTGTTATATGATGATGTATAACTTAATTTATAACTATGATTTATGTAGTTTCAATATTAGCAATTTTGGGGTTTTCAACTCTATTATATTTAGGGTATAAAAAACGAAAAAAACCAACACCTGAAAAAATAGAATACATCCCTCACGCAGTGGGATTATCTATATTTGAGCAAGAATTATTTATTGCTTTAAACAAAACACGATCTGGTTTATTAAAAATTGATGAATATAGTACAAAATTAGCTAAAGAACATTGTATATATATGATATCAAATGAAATAATCAACCCACTATACAATACAACCGTAAGTGGTGTATCACATGATAATTTCCCACATAGAGTATCAGAAATGAGAAAGCGGGGAGCAGAAAGCGTTGGTGAGGTTGTGGCATATGGATATGGTTCATCAGGCGGCTTTATAAATGGATATGAATTGAGTCCAGGTCACAAAAAAATAATAGAAAATACAGTTTATACTCATGTAGGGATTTCAGTTTTGAAAAATCCAGCAGGAAAAATGTATAACTGTATGCTATTTACACAGTTCAAAAATTAACTTTATTTTTTTTATTAAATCAAATGGGATTTCTTTAGGATTTCCCATTTTTTTGTCGTATATTTGTAATTCAATAAAAAACATAAACTTGGTATGAAAAACGAAATGGTTATAACAGTCTCAGGTCCTAGCGGTTCAGGTAAATCAAGATTGGCGTATCTATTGAAAACATTTTTACGAGAAGTGGATTTTGAAGTAGAATTACAAACGCCGACGGATTTTGAAAATGAAGCGGATTTCGATTTACATATGGATAATAACTTTGATGAAGTAATACCAGTTATACAATCCAAGAGTAAAATTTTAATACGAGATGTTCAAACAAACCGTTCTATTTTATCAAAAAATGGGTAAATATAAATTTAAAAATCGTAAATTCCCAAAGGAGTTTAAAACGGTGTCACGATACATTGAAGAAAAAAAAGGTGTGAGAGTTACATTAGGACACTTCACATCATTTTTAGGTCATTTTACACGTGAAATTGTAATTCATCATAATTATGATTTAAAAAACAATGGTCTGTTCGCCTTACTACACGAGTGTGGGCACTCATTGCAACCACCTACAAATGTTGGTATTAACTCATATAAAAATCTTGATGAAACGGAACGACCTGATGAATATCGCATGGGTAGGTTCTTAAATGAGGTTGATGCTTGGAGTAGAGGATATAAACTAGCTAATACAATTGGAATACCTATCAATAAAAAGAAATGGGATTTACAACGTGAACGAGCATTATTAACGTATTTTGAAAAATGATTATGGAACAAATGGAATGTATAACCCAGATTTAAAAATATGAAACGGTGAATATAATTTTGGTTATCAAACCCTCGGTAATTTATAAACATATTACAGTTGGATATGTAAAATAATTTCCGTATATTTACCATGTAATAAAAAGAGAGATAATATGATAAATAGAGAGAGAGTTTACATTGATATGGATGGTGTGTTGGTGAACCTGGAAAGTGAGATTAACTTGTGGTTTGGTAATCACCCGCATCTAAAGGAAAGATATAAAGATTGTCCCGATGAAATCCCCGGTCTTTTTAGAAACCCCTACCCCCTAGAGGGAGCTGTTGATGCTATTAAACAATTGAGTGAATGTGGAAAGTATGAATTGGTCATCGCTACCGCAGCACCATGGGGAAATCCAGAAGCGGCAATGGATAAACGATATTGGATTGAAAGATACTTCGGACCGTTATTTAAAAAACAAATGGTTATCACTCACAGAAAAAACTTATTGATAGGTGATTATTTGATTGATGATAAATTATCAAATGGGGCAGCGGATTTTGATGGAACTTTATTGAGGTTCGGATGGAATTATGAAACAAAAGTTTGGAACGAATATAGAACTTGGAAACATATTTTAAAAGAATTATTATAAATTATGAAATTAACAGATGAACAGTTATTAAAATGCTATGATATAGTATTTAGCAAAACCCATTCAGACGGATTTAAAATTGCAGAAATTAAGGATGTGTTATATGATCCAGAGTATTCGTTTTTGGAATCTCCAAAAGAAAACTGGAAAGAAAATTTGGGAGAATATTTAATCAGTCAGAATTATGAAAACAATAGATGAACACATACTCATTAGGGAAACCGTGGGATATGATTTCATAAGTAAAATTGAGATATATGATATACCTAATGTTTTACAGTTTTTAAAAATAATTGATAATTATAATCGTATGCAACTAATATTAAATAAAAAATAAAATGAAACCAATTGAAATAGCCGAAACCCCAATTACAGATGCTACATTTGAGGCACAAGGATGGGAAAGGCGGGATGAAGAAGATCGGGGTGAAAAATTCTATTATTGGGTACTACCGTTACCAAAGGATAATCCTGATAATACCTGTCCTTGTTTAATTTCTTGTGCAAATGATGAATATGAAGATGTTGGAATTCCAAAGGGAACATATGCGGTGGAAATATTTAATTTAAACGGGCTGGGGTTTACAGTATCCGAAGAAGGTATTGAATTAATATATAAGGCATTGACAAATAGAGATATAATGGAATCGGAAATTGAACCCGATGTTCAAGAAGAAATAGAAGAAAAATAAATGACTAAATGTCATAATAATACTGGTGATATATAATATATCATTAGACTAATAATTAAAATAAAAATATGTACGAAAAAGGTTATTCAACAAGTGAAATTGAATCAGCAGAAAAACTAATTGAAATGCTACTCGGTAGTGAAGAAGATACACAGGTTCCCATGGGAAAAGACGAGGAAACTGTTCCAAAATTTGATGTAAACGAATTTTATAATTTATTTGGTGGAAATCCACAGAAAACGGATGATGAATTAGACACAGCAGATGAAAAGCCAGGGGTAACAGCAGGTGAACACTATGATATTGAACATTTGGATAGTGGTGATGCAACAATTACTATCAATGTAATCGGACACCCGAAGGAATCTTTGAAGGTTACTACTAAAAACAAAGTACTTAATGTAAAATCCAAATACAATCCTAGGGCTGATGATATATTTATGTTTCCAGTAGATTTTGAGTTTGCATTAGAGGATATATATAATCCAGAAAACATTGAAGCTGATTACGATGGTTGTGGAATTTTAACTATAAATGTATTTAAACTACATAGTGTAGATGGCACTGAACGAAATTTTAAAATTTATTAAAGTAACATCATATAAAATTAAAGAGGGATTGGAAAATTCCTCTTTTTTGTATTTTATATATTTATATACAATATAACAAATTACATAATTATGAAAGAAATATACAGACAACGAATCAATGAATTGATAAGTGGTGTGGCAGGTAAAATAACTTTACTTGAACGAATGACAGATGGTACTAAAAAGCCGAACAACGATGAAGCAAAGAAGTACATGAGAGATATCAAAACCGGCTTACAAAAAATCTCTGATTTTGTGGGGATTTCGTAATGAGGTTCAGAACAGTTCTTTTGGGATTGGCTGCACTCTTTATTGCATTTAATGCGGCTTATTTTTCGGTAACAGGGTTATCTAAATTATTTGCTGGAGCATCAATGGCTGTAATTATAATGGCAAGTTCATTGGAATTTGCCAAAATAATTGCTGCGGGATTCCTTTACAATTATTGGGATAAAATCAATAAAGCATTGCGTAGCTACCTATTGGTTGGGGTGTTTGTGCTTATACTTATTACATCATTAGGTATATATGGATTCCTAACGTCGGCATACCAAGACACATCAGATCAGTTAAATGTTATAACTAAACAAACTGAAATGATTGATGTGAAGAAAACACGGTATGTTGAACAACTAGATACATATACGGTTGAAAAACTACAACTAACCGGAACTATCAATGAACTATCTAAAGGTTTAGCCAATAACGTTATTCAGTATAAAGATAAGGAAACTGGTAAGATCATAACAACCACTTCAAGAAATACACGTAGATCATTAGAAACTCAATTAGAACAATCCAAAGAACAACGGGATGAAATCTCCGGGAAGATGGATATTATCAATGATAGTATCACATCATTAGAATTAAAAAATTTAGATGTACAGGCAAGTTCCGATTTAACTGCTGACATTGGTCCATTAAAATACTTATCAAAAATCACTGGAAAGGATATGGATATTATTGTGAATTGGTTTACATTATTCATCGTATTTGTATTTGATCCGCTTGCAATAACTCTTATAGTGGCGTTTAGCACTGCTATAAAAGTAGATAGGGATGAGAAGGATAAAAAGAAAATATCGGAAGATAGACTCCTATATGGTGAAACTCCAGAAGATAAGACCATAGTTAAAGATGATGATAATGATTGGGAATCGTTGAGAAATACAGGTTTAGATGATAAATTAACGCCAGAAAATGCCCCTGAATGGTTTGAATCAAAATTGGATGATATTGAAGTTACCGATGAAGAAGTAGTTTCACCATCAATACCGGAAAATAAAGATTTGAATAATGACGGAATTATAACCCCCGAGGAAGAACGTAGGTATTATGAAACAACGGGTTGGAAGAACGCATATCAAGGAAAATCATATTTTCTACATCCTTGGTTTGATTGGAAAAAACAAGAGCGTTGGATTCGGGATTCGGATGCTGTTAGATACTGGATGTCTAATATGGGTGGAACAGAAGCAGCATTGCAATCATACCGTTCAAAGTATCCTACAAATTTCAATACAAAAACATATTAATTGCAATTAAAGCTTGTATACGTCAATAACTTTTCGTATATTAACTTATAATTGTAATTATATCACAAATGGCATTTTCATATTCAAAATCAGATTTGGTTATTGTATTCAAGAACACGAGTAGAGCAAATGCTAAAACTCGTATGAAGGTATTTAAGAACAAATCCATAGATTATTTTCTTGACTCCTTAAAAACTCCTAAAAAACCATTAGTTGGTATACCAAAAACCGCTGAAATACTCCAAATCGGTTTGGGTACAATTTTTGAAGCCAAATACAAACACAAGTACAAATTATGAAAATTGATTTGAAAGGTATTACAAGAATTGTATTTTTAGTTGGAAAGTATGCAATAAAAATACCTAATTTTAGGTATGAACATGGACATTTTTTACAAGGATGTTATGCTAATTGGAGTGAAAGGAATTTTTGTAAATCTTTCAAGAACGCTACATATGAAGAAAATATGTATGAATGGGTAGCCCCATCCTATTTTTGTTCATGGTTTGGATTAATACAAATTCAAGCCCGATGTGAACCCTATTTAGATGATTTAACAACAATCCAAAAGAAGTTTTACAAACCTTTATGTGGTACTGATTTTAAACGAACAAACTTCGGTTTACTAAAAGGTAAATTAGTATGCTTAGATTATGCAGAATAAATTATGAAACTTAGAGAGAACCAAATCAAATAAATCCAATTATTTATTTTACTTATATTTATATACATGGGAGTAATATACAAAATAACAAATCCAGTAAATAAAATATATATTGGTCAAACTACATTATATCAAAATCGGTTATATAGATATCAATTGTTAAATTGTAAATCTCAAATTAAATTATATAATTCATTAAAAAAATATGGATATGAAAATCATTCTTTTGAAATTATTGAAGAATGTAGTAATACAATACTAAATATCCAAGAACGACACTGGCAGGATTATTATAATGTAATTGATTCAAATATTGGATTGAATTTAAAACTAACTGAAACTAATGATTTAAGTGGCAAGCAATCCAATGAAACAATTGAAAAACGAAGATTGAAATTATTAGGACAAACTCGTTCAAATGAATTTAAGAGTAAATGTAGAGAACGGATGATTGGAACTAATACAAGTGATGAAACCAAAAAGAAAATGTCAATAGCTCAGAAATTAATTGGAAACCATCCACCATATTATAGTGGAACTAATCACCCAAATTTCGGCAGGGAATTTTCTATTGATACTAAAAAAAAGATGAGCGAATCAAGAAAAAATAAACCGATTCATAGTGAGGAATATAAAAAGAAATTGAGTGAATCTATGATGGGCACTAATAACCACTTTTTTGGTAAAACCCATGGGACTCAAAGCAAACAAAAGATGAGTGATGCCCATACTGGAATTATACTACCACACGAAACACGTAAGAAAATGAGCGAATCTGCTAAAGGTAAGCATATTGGAGGTAAAAATAATTCTGCCAAACGGGTTATTGATGTTAATACAAATAAAATATATTCATGTATTAAAGAGGCTGCAATTGATAACGATATTAAAATATCGTTATTATATAGTTGGTTAGCAAAGCCTAAATTAAATAAAACTAATTTAAAATATTATAATGGTTAAGTTAAGAGAAAACCAGATTCCATGTGTGCAAATGGGGATAGAATTTTTTAATACTAAAGGAATTGCCCCATCAATAATTGTAGCACCAACCGCCTTTGGTAAGAGTATTGTTATCGCATTTATAGCAAAGGGAATAAAGGATAAGGTGTTAGTTATACAACCTACAAAGGAATTATTAGAACAGAATTATGGAAAATTTACCGATTTAGGTGGGGAAGCCTCAATTTATTCTGCTTCAATGGGGGAACGTGAGATTGGTGATGTAACATATGCAACCATAAAATCAATACTTATGGTGGCACAGGAATTTAAAAAATTGGGATTTACAAAAGTTATCATTGATGAATGTGACAGATATCCAAGAGCAGCAACTGGATTATTACGTAGATTTTTAGATGGAGCTGGGATAAAACACGTATTGGGTTTAACTGCAACTCCGTTGAAATTACAAACAAATATGGGTGGTGACGGGAGTTCCTATTCAAAATTGGTAATGCTAACCAATAAAAGTAAAAAGGGAAACTTTTTTACTCACATATTACATGTAGCCCAAATTCAGGATATTGTTAAGTTGGGATATTGGAGTCCAATCGTTTACCAAGGATATGATTTTGATACTGGTAAACTTGTGTATAACTCAACAAGGGCTGATTATACAGTAAAATCAATGGAAAGGGCATATGAAAACCAAGCTATTGAAAAACAAATAATAAAAAAAGTTAGGGAAGTTACAGATAGAAAATCTATTTTAATCGCCGTACCAACTATTGCACAGGCGACAAGTTTAGCAGGTAAAATCCCAAACGCAGCCGTTGTACATGGGGGAACGCCAAAAAAAGTACGAAACACCATAATTGAGGAATTCAAATCGCAGAAAATACGAGTAGTGGTTCAAGTAAATGTTTTAACCATTGGATTTGATTACCCACAGTTAGATTGTATAATTACCGGTAGACCCACAAATTCCATATCTTGGTGGTATCAATTCGTTGGTAGGGGAACTCGTATAGATGATAAAAAAGAGGACATTTTAGTGGTTGACTTTGTCGGTTCACTTAAACGATTTGGTAAGGTTGAAGATTTATATTTTGCCGAAGAAGGTGGGCAATGGGAACTTTTCGGTCAGGGTTCAAAAAGAATTACAGGAATACCGATGCATGAAATAGGTCTGGTTCTTGAAGGTGGTAAAGATTTGAGTGTAATTGTTCGTGAAGATGGTGATATTGAAAAAGTATTTATGACATTCGGTAAATATACAGGATATGAGGTTAGAAAAATTCCACCCCATTACAGAAAATGGATGTTAGAAAAATTCACTTGGGGTGAGTGGAATATTAAAATAAAAAATGAGATTGAAAGATTAAATCAAATTCAACAAAATTAGGTTATATGGTATTTATATCGTATATTAGTACAAATATAAGATAATAATGAAAATAGTAAAAAACAAAACAAAATTAAAAATTCCAGTTGCAGAGGTAACACTATCTAAAAAGGAAACGGATTTTATTACAGAAGTATTAACCATAGAATTAGAATCAAAAGGGGGAATTGGGTTAGCTATTAACCAACTTGAAGATAATTCAGGACTACCGGTTACGGGTAGGGCGTGTATTTTAAATGTAATAGACCCTTTGGTATTGATAAACCCTAAAATAGTCAAACGTTCTACTGATAATATTGTATATGGGGAGCAGTGTCTATCTGATGATAAATCTATGAAAAAACCAATAAAAACGGTAAGAAGTAAGAGAGTTACGGTAGAGTGTGATAATTTAGGTACAGTTGAATTCGGTCCTACACAAATGATTTGGAACACGAAGGATGAATTCTTTAATGATCAGGGAATGTTAGAATGTGCGTGTGTTCAACACGAAATAGACCATTTGGATGGGATTTTAATGACGGACTCAAGTAGAAAATACACAACTACTGTTACTGCCGGATATAAATATGGTAGGAATGAAAGGGTAATGGTAAAACTTCCCGATGGTTCTACTGAATTTATGAAATATAAAAAGGCTGTTCCGATGTTGGACACAGGCTGTGAAATAATGTAATATATGGCAGAACTTACATTTAAATACACCGATGAAGTAACGGATGAAGAAATCCGGGAAGTGGGCGAAGTAACACTGGGTGTTCCAAATGATATGACAATTCAAGAATACAAAATAGTTTGTATGCGAATGGCATCTACATTGGGATATTCATCCAGTACTATAAAAAAAGGATTCGGAGATATCGTTCAGGGAAACGAAAATCCCGATGAATTAAAGAAATTAATATTAGAAATACAATCCAAATAATTTATGAAAACAAAAGAAGAAGAAACAGCAAAATTATTAGAACAATTACACAGAAAAAGTGTGTTACACGATTTCATTTTAGATGTATTTAGTGAGATAATTACTGAACAGGGTATACATACTGAACAGGAACTGGTACAACGTGTAACAAATAAAGTTAACGAGGTTTCGGAGAAAGTTGAGAAGGAACGGGAGTCCGACGATACCGTCGTTACCGGAGAAGGTGGCACTACATAGTTTTTCTATATTTATTTAGAATATATGAGGTTTGGTTAGGATATCTGATATATATTTTATATATTAGATTTTTAAAAAGATAAAATATGAAAGTATTAAAGTCAAATCTTTTATCAATCGCAGTATTTATTTCAGTTGTTACATCTATTTTGGTTGGAATGCATCAGTATAATGGTGATACAAGACCAGAGATAGCAACATTAGATTCAAGAATAGTTCCAAACCCTTTGATGAAAATCAAAGTACCTGAGATTACTGCACCAACCCTCATTAAAACTGTTAAACTAAATAAACGTAAGGATTTTCTTTTCCACATGGGATTTTTTGAAAGTGGTAACGATTACACTAAAGTAAATACAATAGGATATTTAGGTAAATATCAATTCGGGAAATCCACACTTAACACTTTAAAATATAAAGGAACGATTATTGCATTCTTGAACAACGGACATATTCAAGAAAATATAATGTTTAAAAATTTAAAATACAATAAAAGACAACTTTCAACCATAATTAATGAATATAGTGGTGTTGTTATAAACAATGTAACGATTACTGAAAGTGGCATACTTGCAGCGGCACACCTTGCCGGAGCAGGTAATGTTAGAGGATTTTTTCGGCATGGAAAAAAATCAAAAGATATTTACGGTTCATCTGTCACTAAATATCTATGCGAGTTTAGTGGCTACAATTTAAAATTATAATGAAAAATATTACACTAGAAGAATACGCACGTATTTTGAAAACTGGTGATAAATCTAAAATCAATGAGGCTTCAATTAAACGTATTGCACATCACATAAAGCAAACCGCAAGTAAAAGTTTTGGGATTTTGACGGCATCACGAGATGCGTATTCATCAAAAGAAAACGCAGCACGAAATAAAAAATTAGAAGGAACTGTGAGAAGTTTAGGACTTGGTTTCTTTAAATTAAAAGGTTACTGGCTGGAATGTAAAGATCCTAACATAGATTATGTCGAGTGTCCTAATAATATGAAAGTACCTGTTATAGAAATAAGCTTATTTGTGCCCAATCTAACATTAAAACAGGCACTTAACTTTGCGAAAAAATATGACCAGGATTCGATTATTTATCAAGGACCTGAAACTAATGACAAGGTTGAGTTGGTTAGTAAGAGTGGTTCAAGTATTAAGAAGTTAGGGAAATTATCACCGGATACCATTGGTAAAACGTATGGTAAAGTAAAGGGCAGAGCATTTACCTTTGAAGGATTCCAATGGCAACCAACAGGTGTATTAACCAATATGGCCTTAACTGAATATTTAAAAAAATAAGATATGATAATGACAATAGCATTAGTAATTAGTGTTGTCTTAAATTTAGTTTTGTTGATTGGAGTTTTTAACCTCTTAAAGCAAACAGAACAATTTGAAGATAGAATAGTACTAAAACGGGATGCAATACGAATATTAGCATCAAACGCATTAGATAGGATGAATGATGCTGATTTAAAGGGAGCATTTAAATCCGATGATGAAGTGGGTGGTGCATTTACAGATATAAAAGCAATAATAGAAGGATTAAATGAAGATATAGATTAAATATGGCAATACCAAGAAAACCAAGAAGAAAAAAATCAAAAATATACTTCGGGAAACCAGCACAAGATGCAATTATTGCATATAATAAAAGTGAGGATGACGTAGAGCGAAACAAAATTTATGAAGATGGAATAAAATTTCCCTTTGAAAAATTAGCAGAAAATGTTTTAAATACATTTAAATTTTCATATTTTGATGTACCAAAAATTGATGTACAAATGGAAGTAGTGTCAGTTTTGATTGAAAAAATCCATATGTACAAAGAAGATAAAGGTAAGGCATTTTCGTATTTTACGATTATAGCAAAAAATCATCTTATTTTAAAGAACAACGGAAATTATAAACGTTGGAAAAAAACAGCACTATTATCAGAAATGCCGCAGGGGTGGAATCCAGCGAATAACCATTATGATGAAGTGGAAGGTGGGGAATTTCGAGAATTTAAAGATATAATGTTAACGTATTGGGATACACACCTCACCACAGTTTTTACAAAACGTAGAGATATTCAAATAGCAGATGCGATTCTTGAATTATTCAGACGAAGTGAAAACATTGAAAATTTTAATAAAAAACACTTATATTTACTAATTCGTGAAATGACGGATTGTAAAACCCATTACATTACTAAAGTGGTGAATACAATGAAGGTGATTCAAAAACGTATGTTAAACGAATACATGGAAACTGGAGAATTCACCGATAACGTTGATGCATTTTGGGATGAAAACGGTTAGAAATATAAAAATCTTCTATTTATATAAAAGAGAAATCTTTTAATTCATAATTATAATTTTCAATCGTAATTTAAAGTGATTGAATTCAAATTTACCCATTCTATTAATTTAGGGTGGGTTTTTTTATTTACTATATTTATATGTAACTAATATGTTAAATTATGAAAGGTGAATTTGAATTATTTCCTGGTAAAGACCTAAGTGGTCTATTTAAGGATATATACGATAATCAAAAAAATAAAAAACTACAAATTTCTCAACTAATAGCGGATATACGTAAATTGGTGGTTAACTCTAATGATCTTATAACAATAGGACCAACTCTAAAGGATTTAATAGATAGTTCTGTACGAAATGATGACTCATTACTTAAAATGGCAACCATTGCTCAAAGAATTATTTCAGCTGGATCTAAAGGAGAAGAAGAAGTTGGTGGACTTACTGATGATGAAAAAGCGGATTTGCGTAAACAATTTGATGAAAGTATGAAGGATGCTGTGGCAGAAAATGATGGAAGGGTTGATGAATTAACATTTGATGTTGAAGAACTAAAACAAAAAACACATAAAAAATAATGGGAACGGATAGAATATCAACATCAAACCACCACTCTTTAACAAGTAAGCAATTACTTACAACGAAAGCCCCAATTATGGGGGTAGTGAGCCATGTAATTTTAGATGATTCCGATTCATTCATGGATGAAGTGGACCAAGAAACCGTTTCAGATAAAAAGAATACTACTCAAATCGGTTGGTGTTATGTTCAATTTGAAGATACTCAATTATTAGATAAGGATAATCAAAACCCACACCCACCATACGATGTATTAAATTTAGATTTACCATTACAGGGGGAGCAGGTTGAAATGATACCAATTGGTAATATATTTTATTATAAAAGAATTACCAAAGGAAATTTAAATGTAGGTAATGCAATCAGCACATTTCAGTTAGAAAAATTTAATTCAGGAAAATCCACTTCCAATAATTCTGCAAGTAGTTATAATAAAACTTCACAAACCGGAATTACCAATTCTAACATAAATAATTCTGATGATATAAAAATAGGGAAATATTTTGAACCAACACAAACAAATCGTTTAAAATTATACGAAGGGGATAAATTAATTCAAAGTAGATTTGGACAGTCTATTAGATTTAGTGGATATAATAATTCTGACAATAAATTCGCACCTTCAATTATAATTCGAAATCGTCAATATGATATTGCTGAAAATGATTTGAAACTGGAAGATATGTTTGAGGAAGATATCAATCGTGATGGCTCAATTATCGCACTGGTTTCAGGTGAACATAAATTAACATACCAACCCGGTATAATAGATGATGGGGGTTCAAGTAATTTTGAAACAAAACCAAAGAATTTTGATAAATATCCAAAAGAATTAGTTGGAAAAGACCAGATTTTAATAAATTCAGAACGTCTGATTTTTTCATCTAAATCAGCAGAAATGATATTTTATTCAAAAGGAAACTACGGATTTATTTCTGATGGTCAGTTTTCAATTGATAATGGAAAAGCAGGTGCTAAATTGGATTTTAATGGTGATGTTAGATTAACAACAAACGATTTTAATACTTATATTTTAGGTAACAATGGTAAGGTATTTTTAAATACCGAGACCGAGACCGAGCATTTAGTTCGTGGTGACACATTAGTGAAGCTATTAGAGCAAGTGATAGATTTACTTGTAGCACAAGTGTTCCCAACTCCATCTGGACCATCTGCGGTTGGACCAACAAATCAAGGAGATCTGAATAAAATTAAATCACAATTAAAAACAATACTTTCAACAAAAAACTTCACAGAGTAAATGTCATTTGATATCTTCAAAAAAAATATGTTAGCCTATATGGGAAACCAATCGGCAATAGAAAGTCATTTAGATTTTTCTAAAAAACTTACTATGGAGTATGATATATGCATGCGAAGGGGGTTTCAAATAGGAAATTCAGTATCAGTTGCAAAGGCAAATACGGAAATGATGGAAACTCAGGTGGGGTTGGCAGGTACTATCGCATTGCAAAAACAAAAGGGATTGCATCATATAATAAATGATATAGGCAAAGGTGTGGTTGGCTATTGGAGTGGGGCAACATTAAATTTACTTCCTGTACCAATAATACCTGCATTTGGGGCATATTTAAATATAGCGACCAACCAAGCTATGGTTAGTAAACCTGGTGATTTCCCAGATATGAAAAATCAGAGTCCAGTTACAAACTCAGGTCAATTTCTTGATCTGTTAATTGTGGCTATGACTATTCACTTAACTACAATTGAGGGGTTCTACTTTACAACATCATTATACCCCGGGTTTCCTACTGTGCCACCTGCTCCTGGTGTAGTATCGTGGGTTGGATATAATGTACCACCCGCACAACCAACAGTTGTAGAACCCATTACAATTGATATTGTACCACAAGAACCTAAAAGTGTTAAATCCGCAATCACGTTAGAACCAGAACAAGAAGTTATAGCAGATGGGGCTACTGATTTAGGACATGGATTAACATTATCAACATCAGCAGGGTTAACGAGAGCAACGGTTTCAGCACCAACCGAAGAAGATAAATTAGAAGTATATCCGATATCTAATGATACGGATGAACCAACAGAATACATAATTATGGAAGATTGTAACAACATCAAAATTAAAACGCCTCCGATTGATTTAATTATCGCTATGAGAAAATGGGGGATTATTCAACCATTAGAAAGGGCACACTTTTTGGCACAATGTGCACACGAATCTGGTAATTTTTATTATAAACGAGAAATATGGGGACCTACACGAGCCCAAAGGGGGTATGATACTCACCGATATCTGGGAAATGAAAAACCAGGCGATGGATATAAATATTTGGGAAGGGGGTTCATTCAATTAACAGGTCTTGCGAATTATAGACAATTTAACAAGGGAGTTGAAGATGATGTGGTTGCACATCCTGAATTAGTTGAAACCAAATATCGTTCAGATGCAGCTTGTTGGTTTTGGGCAACCAGAAAACTAAACCGATATGCTATTGATGATACAATGGCAAGTATTACTGAAATTACACGGAGAATTAACGGCGGACGGAATGGATTAACCGATAGAGCCAATAAGTTCTGTGCATATTGGAGGGAAATAGAGAATAATCCGGATTTATACTCATAAAATACATAAATAAATAAAGGATATATTTATAATAAGAATAAAGAATTTACAATATGGATACGAAAAAATTAGCAAAGATTATTAAACTGGTGGTTGAGCACGAATTAAAACGACAACTACCTGATTTAATAAAAGAAGGCGTGAGTAAGGTATTAACAGAATCAAAGAATGTACCAGCACCGGTAACATCAGTAAAGAAGAAACCAAAAAAGACTATACAAAAAGAAGAAGTAGATCCATTTTCCCTTGCAAATTCAATGTTGGACGGGATGCAAGACACACCAAATGCAAAAACACCAACAGTAGCGGAAAAGAGGGAATTAAAAAAGTTGAGTAAAAATCCTATTTTAAATGAAATATTGAATAATACAAAGCCATTTAAAGATAGGGGCGGTCCACCACAATATGGAACGGAAGCTCCGGCACAATATGGACAATCTGAGCAGCTGGATGAAAGTTATGATGAAATGGATAAAACTGTATCATTTGATAAGAACATCGGACCAGCAGGAGCAGATGGGTTGAAATCCCAAATGGCATCTAAAATGGGATATAATGATACACAAAATAAAACACCTAAAACATCTGGTGGACTTGGAGTATCAACGGGATTGCCAGGTTTGGATAGAATAATGAACAGGGATAATTCTGACTTAGTTTCTAAATTTAAAACTCGTAAATAATGGCATTTGTAATTGGAAGAAAATTAGTAACTGATACGGCAGAATATGATGATTATGCATATGGTCTATTACTACCTGTGCGATTGGGTTCTACTGGTTACTTTGACCAAGCATTTACATCTTTTGAACAAGCAAGAGCGAATTTATTAAATTTACTATTAACAAAAAAAGGTGAGCGAATTATGCAACCTGATTTTGGTTCTGGATTACAATCTATATTGTTTGAACAGGAAACCGAAAATCTACCAGAAGTGTTGGAAGATACCATCACAGAAAATGTTAGATTTTGGTTGCCGTACATAACAATTGAAGAAATTGATGTTCAAATGACAGATGAAATGAAGAATAATAATACTGCGAATATGAGTATCAAATTTACAGTTGGTAGTGACATTGCAATACAAGAAATAACATTTACAATACAGGGATAATAACTATGTCATTAAATACTATAACAAAAAAGAATAACCAAAGTAGGGATTTGAAGTATCTAAATAAAGATTTCTCGGGATTCCGTGAGAATCTAATTGAATATGCTAAAACATATTTTCCTAAAACACATTCGGATTTCAATGAATCTTCACCTGGAATGATGTTCATTGAAATGGCATCATATCTTGGTGATGTGTTATCATATTACATAGATGATTCATTAAAGGAATCAATGATGTTATATGCAGAGGACAGAGACAACGTAATAAATCTTGCACAGTACTTAGGGTATAAATCAAAAGTTACTACACCAGCACTCGTTAAAGTGGCGGTATATCAGTTAGTACCGTCAATTGGTAGTGGAATAAATAACGGTCCGGATTCAAGATATTATTTAAGAGTAAAAGAAGGAATGTCATTGGAATCCACTACAACAGGCACATTATTTAGAAGCACTGAATTGTTAGATTTTTCTGTACCCAATGAACGTGAAATTACAATACACGAAACTGGAACAAACGGTGAACCAACTTTATATTTAATTAAAAAATATGTAAATGCCATTTCGGCAACTTTAAAAACATCTGAACATATATTCGGGTCACCTGAACAATATTCCAAGATAAATTTAAGTGATACTGATATAGTTCAAATCTATGATGTCCGCGATGAAAATGGTAATAAATGGTATGAAGTTCCATATTTGGCACAAGAAATGATATTTATTGATTATCCAGTTACAGAAGAAACTGATCTGGATTTATTACCATATAAAGATACAGTTCCGAATGTTTTGAAATTATTAAAAACATCAAGACGATTTGTAACACAGGTAAATGCCGATAATACTACAACATTAGTCTTTGGTGGTGGAAATTCAGACTCTTCCGATGAAACAATAATTCCAAACTTTAAAAATGTGGGATTGGGATTACAATCTTCAATTGATAAATTGGGAGCATCATTTGACCCAGCTAACTTTTTGAAAACACGCTCATATGGTCAAGCACCATCACATACAACATTGACAATTTCATATCTAACAGGTGGTGGGATTAGTTCAAATGTATCTAAAGGTGAGGTGACCCGAATTAGACAAATTGAATTTGATGAAGATAGTATTTCACTCACAGCAAGTCAACTGGCAATATATAAAGAAATGAAAAATAGTGTTGCTGTTGAAAATGAAGAACCAGCAACAGGTGGTAGGGGAACTGAAACCGTTGAGGAAATACGACAAAATGCATTAGCAAACTTTGCATCACAAAACAGAGCGGTAACTAATAAGGATTATCAAATTAGAGTATTGTCAATGCCACCTAAATATGGGGGAGTTGCCAAAGTATTTTGTGCACCATACGGTAAAGAGGATAGTAGATCATTCGCTATAAATTTATATGTATTGGGATATGATTCTAATAATGATTTAACAACATTAAATCGTGCGATTAAGGAGAATGTAAAAACCTATCTAAGCGAATTTCGTATGTTAACCGACGGTGTAAATATTATAGATGGGTTTGTCATTAATTTTGGTGTAGATTTTGAAATTAGAGTATATGGTGGTTATAATAATCGTGAGGTTTTGGTAAAATGTATAGACCAACTTACAGAGTATTTTAATATTGATAACTGGTCATTTAATATGCCGATAAACATAAGTGAAATTGAATTGTTAATATCTGGTGTTGAGGGAGTGGCATCTGTACCAAAATTTGAAATTGTAAATAAATCATTAGGGAAATATTCACGACATTCATATAATATAACGGAGGCTACTAGAGGTAAAATGGTTTATCCGAGTTTAGATCCGAGTATATTTGAATGTAAGTTTCCTAATACTGATATTAAAGGAAGGGTAGTTAAATAATGAATTATTTTATAGTAGCATCAAAGGATGCAAGTATATACAAAATCCAGCCAACTCAAAATACTGGGTTAGATGAAGTTCTAGAAGTATCAAAAACTTATGTGGGTGGGGTTTTGGATATCTCACATGGTTTGTTAAAATTTGATTTGTCCGAATTATCATCTTCAATAGTAACGGGTAATATTACTGCATCTGCTGCGACTTTGGTTTTGAAAGAATGNTATGCCAGTTACCTACCAACTGAATTCACACTTTATGCGTATCCNGTATCTCAATCATGGGATATGGGAATTGGAACTAAATTTGATGAAATTAGTACAGCAGGTGTGACTTGGGAAAATAGAACCACATCAACCACCTGGTTAGATACGGGTGGTGATTTCGTTTCTACACCTGTAAGTTCAGAAGTGTATACATATTTATCATCTGATGTTTCTATGGATGTGTTGGAAGTGGTAAATTCTTGGTTAAGTGGTAGTATTCCAAATGAGGGATTTGTTTTAAAGTATTCCGATATTGCCGAAACTGATGAAATTGATTATGGTACTTTACAATTTTTTAGTAAAGAAACAAATACCATATATCAACCCAAAATAATTATTGGTTGGGATGATTCAACATTTGCAACAGGTTCTTTACCAGAATTGGTTTCTAATGATATAAACATTACATTTAAACGATTAAAGACAAAATACAAAATTGGTAACATAGATACAATACGTGTGGTAGGTAGAGAAAAATACCCATTAAAAACATACACAAATCAATATGGATATGATGATGTACAGTATTTACCAGAAACAACATATTACCAAATAAAAGACGCATCAACACATGAAGTGGTCATTCCATTTAGCGAGCATTCTAAAGTAAGTTGTGATGAAATTGGCAACTTCTTTAAATTAAATTTCACCAATTGGGAAATAAATCGTGAATATTATATAGAAATTAAAGTTGAAAGAAGCGGAAATATAGAACATTTTTCAGATAATGATTTAACATTCACCGTTGAGAAATAAATAGGATATGCAAGAGAGTGATTTTTTAGAAAAATATAAAAATTCAGAAACAGTTCGCCGGGGGGTTGAACTGATTTTGAAATCACCTGATTATACTAATGAATACAAGGAATTGATTTTAAATTTCCTTGGTGATTCATATGGTACTATTCCGATGGGGACGACCACAGGGGATTTAAATACTGATTCTCTTTTACATGGCAGTATTTCAATTTTACCAACACCATTTACATCTGGTAGTGTAACTATTTCTACCAAAGGACCTGGAGCTCGTGGTTATCTTGAAAAACCAAAATATATTGATGATGAATTGGTTAAGGCAATTGATGTAACGGTAACGGAACTGATAAAGCCGAGAGCAAAGGATAAGCCAAACGTGGTTCTAACATCCATATATGATGATTTAACAGTTGTATATAACGGAGAGATATCAGATCATCAGGCAACTAAAGAAGCATTGGCGGCAATTAGAGCAGATTTGGAAGCCAAACTCGCTGAAATTTCCTCATTATTAGTTACGGTTGATTCTGAAAAATTATTGAGAGCATCCGCCGAAAACGATTCGGATATGACCAACGAAAGGTACGTTTCATTATTAACCGATTTTCAAACTGCATTACAAAAAGGTATTAAAGATGCAATTGAACGAGTTTCATTAGAAGCACAAGTTCAGGGATTAACGGCACAAGTTAAAGTATTAACTGATCAAATGGTAATTCTTAACAATATAGTAAAAGCACTTCAAATACAAGTAGAGGCTGAACAAGCCCGACAGGCAGCATCGGAAGTATTAGATGGAGTAACCGGCACATACGACCAAAAAACAAACACAGGCTGGAAATTACCACAAACCCAAATACGTAATGACCAACATGTACTATATATAGAAACTGAAAATGATAATAAAGTTAAATATATACAAGGCACTGCTATCAATTTCTATAATTTTAATGAAGATACACCCGCAGTATTCCACTTATCAACAGCAGGTGATGCTACAAAATGGTTAGATGTTCCTAATACAATCACAGTGCCACGAAGGGACGGAAGTGCAGCAGGGAAGGGATATGTAACTTTACGTTGGAAACCAAAAACAGATGATAGAGGTGGCCTTTTTGGTGGAAACCGAAATCGTACATATGAGGGATCGATTTTAGTAACAACTTCATTTGGAGAAAGCCATCTAATTAAAGCTGCATATAAGCGAGAGGTTGATAGAAGAGATACTTGGAGTCCAAGGGGTATAGTTGGAACAACAATAGGAGCAGAAAAAGACTAATTATGGCAATAAAGGCATTCAAAGAAATTATTGAAAAAAAGGGATATAAATTAGATCCTAAGGACAGAAAGATTTTTGAAAGAGAATTATTTTCTTCCATTTTCGGTGCAACCGGGACAGATTGGAATATTACAGGAAATACAGATGTTATTGAATTTGTAATGTACGATAATGATGATAATAAATTACCACAGGGAGATTCTGGTAAATTCGTTAGATATATTTATTTGGATGACATCAATATCAATAAATACTTTAGTATAAATGAAAATAGTGATGTTAAGAAAACGAATGGTGCTAAAGAATATATAATTGATTCAGATTTACTAATTAAAGAAGCTGGATATTCTAATGGTATTTTCAAAACACAAATATCTTTATTAAATAGAAGATGTGGCTCAGAAGGAGAAAATTTTGATAAACTATGGATACATGAAATTTCACCATCAAGGACAGAAATTCGTGTTATGCCACTAAAAACTAAAGATGATGTGGTTATACCTGATTTACAAAACCGATATGATGTATTTGTGAATAATGGGGAATTTAGGGATGATACCAATGGATTTGTACAGAAATTCGTAGAAAATATAAATATTCAAGCTGTATTAGTGGATTTCCTAACTATAAAAGGAAAGGTGGTAGATGGTCAAACCTATGTTAATTTAATAAAACAAGAATTCAAGGTACATGATTTTGATATATTTTTATTAAATATTAGAACTAAATTTATTCAGGCGGCACAATATTTTATCGAAAACCGTAATTATGATATCAATTCACTCAATTATGGTAAATCATTAGAAACATTGCCGAATTTACAATTACCAATTAGTGAAATTATAGATACAGCATCAACCATATTATCAGCGGTTGTTGATTTTTATTTACCTAAACGTAATATATTAGAAAAAAATACATTATCAATGGAGGAACAGGTAACATTTGATAAATTGAGTAAAATTTTAAAAACCACCACAAGTGATTCAATATATAATAGTACCATACCTGAACCAGTTGTTATTGGTGCTCCTGATAGGGGGGTTATTGCTAATAGTAAAACTGTTACGTATTACGTTTGGTCTAATACGGGTACAATAAATTATACGAATGATGGTGATAGTGAAATGTGGATTGGCAAGGAAAATGATTCTATAACAATTACATATCAAACCGTGGAATTGGTGGGGGATATACGAACCACACCAAAAATACAAAATATAGAGAGAACGGTAAGGTGTAGGGATCCCCTTGCAGAAAATTACGGGGAAGCTGCGGTATGTACATATAAACCAATATCAATTGTAGATGATTACATAACTACATACCCAGAACCAGTCCGCGTTAAACCGAGAATATTTGAAGTAGGTGACAACTTTCACAATATAGTATAAATGTATTAAACTTATATTTATAGTAATAAAAGAAACAGCAATAAATGTCAGTAGCCATTAAATTTGATAAAACAGAAGATTTTCGACGTAACACAGGTCGTGGGGGTGGTGGTACAACTGTTTCACCCACTACAACCGGTCCAACAACACCGTTAATAACAATAAAATTTTTATCCTCACCTATCCATTCATCCATATTTATAAATGGAAATGATAGTAGTAAAACAACACCTAATGTTCTTTATTATAATCCTAAAGCACTATTAAATGGTAGGGTATTCACTGTCAGTAAATCGGGATGGGAATCAACTCAAAAATATAGAGTTAAAACGATTGAGATGACTGTAAGTGGTATATCAATCGCAACTTATATTGTAGTTGTAGACCAATATTTAAATGGTAAATGGGTAAATTTAAGTAAAAATACATTAGAATACGTTTCATTGGATTTTAGTCTAAACACGTCACGAGTACCACCAATAGAATATTCAGAAACATATGAAGTAAGATTCTTGGGTGATGTATCATCAGATGATATTATTTCATATTCAACTTCTGCGAATACAAATGGATTTATAAAAAATGGTGATGATTTTACAATATCGTTAGATGTAATACCAGGTAATACAAATGAAATAGGTCGCAGAGAATCTATGCGACCTGGTCGCATAGATCGTTTAATACCCGACACCATGCCATGGGTAAAATTACAAAGTAATGGTGTGACTAATTATACACATTTAGTAAAATATTCTATTACTGATAGAAATAANCCACAACCACTAACAATTGAAAATGAATTCACAAAAACACTATTACCAGGATTGACAACAATTTCTGCGGTTGTGAATAAATTGGCAGAAGAAATTTCACCAAAGAGTCCAATAGTTAGTGTATCTAATACGAGTTTACAATATAACATAAATGATACAGAATCATTACGAATTCCATATACTTCTCAATATTCAGATAGTATCATTTACGTACTTGGTAATACAAAACGTGAACTACCTAAAAACGGTTCAATTTCACTTTCAAAGAAAGATTTTAATAGTGGTATAGGTAGTTATATATTGTATTTACAACCAGTATCGGATATAGTTGGAACAGGTTTAGTAAAACGAATAAATATAAATGTAATAAATAAATCACATTCACCTGGACCAGATATAACACATATCACATATCCCGAAAATATCCAGGGTGCTGATTTTAAGGGGTATAATGAAAATTTCATAATTGGATGGCAATCAGTCAATACCAACTATATTGAAGTTTATGTAAATAAAAAGGATAATGAATTTGCCATCGCAAGGGTATCCGATAACGGATCACTTACGTTAAATGTTGCCGAGATTTTATCTAAAGGTAAAATTACTCACAATGATTCAACCGATAAAATTCCGTTTGAATTAGTCTTAATTCCGTTTAATATTGGTGGGGATGAGGTAGTAGAGGGTAAGACTGAAAGAATAACAGTTGTATTTGATAAGGGTGAGTTACGATTAAAAAGGGGTCAAGTGTTATTTGATATTCAATCTGCATTCAAATCCCAGTTTGACATAAGTTTACTAAAAGAAGAAACGTCAAAGTACCTTACACATTACGCACATTTCGGCGATGGTGAAAATAAAGTTATTTCTACTTGGGGAATTGATACAGAAACCTTTTCTACATACACAACAGGCAGTATAAGTTTAACAGGCAGTTTCAATGAAAGTCCTCGACAAATAAAAGAAGTAAAAAGTTTAGTATTAAAATTATACGAACCGTTACCAAGAAATATACAACCAAATCAACAACTTTGGCTTTCAAAAATACAATCAGTTCCACTAATAGGTGAGACTATTGCAAATGAAACTATTGAGGTAGATGAATCTCCATTATTACCTTGCTTTGATTGTGGTGATGGTGATGGTGATGGTACAGGTCTTGAAATAATAGATGATTTACTATCAACAGGAGAAACCGTAGATAAGTATCTTGGTACGAATGCGTTTTCATTGGAAATGTTGAATCTGAAATATTGGGATGAAACTGATTACCTTTGGAATAATTTTATAAAATATTCTTCGGCAGTAGAGCGGGTTGAAAATTTCTTTTACAAAATACAAGCAATTGAAGCATATGATGCAAAATACGATTTATTACTAACAACATCAGGTTCATTAAATGCAATTGCTGTAAAAAATGAAATGGCAGGTATCACAACCACCATTAATAAATTAAAATCAGGATTTGATGCATTTGAAAATAAATTATACAAAACCCCTGATGATGCATTCGCATATCCAGGTGCAGGTGACATATTAAGTGGATCATCTGATAGTTCAGTTCAATCTTGGTATACTACTATAATAGATAGTGCCACTACTTTTGATTGGGATAATAAAAACGCACTTGTAAGAAACATCCCTCAACATTTAATTGATGATTCAGAAAATGAAGATTTCGTATTATTTTTTAATATGATTGGTCAACATTTTGATATTTTATCAAGTTATACAAAAGGTATTACCGAATCTAAAAAAATAGTTCATAATTACGATAGTGGGATAACAAATGAGTTAATTTATCATATGTTGGAATCACTTGGTTGGGATGCTGATATGGGTATGCAATCGCAACAATTGTGGGAGTACGCTTTCGGTAAAAACGTCGATGGGTCAACCGCATCGGCAATGAGTGGTAAACAGAGACAACAAGAAATTTGGAGAAGATTATTAAATAACTTACCATATTTATTCAAACATAAAGGAACAAAACGAGCATTAACTGCGGTTATGTCATGTTATGGTATTCCAACTTCAATGTTAACCATTATGGAATTTGGTGGACCTGTTGATCCAACAGTAGGAACTACAACTAATTTCACATTTGATGATAGAACAGCTGCCATATCACTTGACGGCACTTCATCAATTTTAGTTCCATATAACCAATTTATAACAACTGGAAACAAACCACAATCTATTGAGTTAAGGGTTAACACATCATTAAAAGAAAAACAAACACTAATTACTGCCGAAGATTGGGATTTATCAATTATTCCCGGAACAGGTAGTTTAGCTGCAATACAATTATATTTTACAGGAAGTGACACTTCCTCTTTAACAAATTATTTTCCGTTCTTTGATGGTGAATATACTCAAATCGTGGTTCAAAGAACCGTATCTGGTAATGAGGACACATACTGGGTTTATGCAAAAGAAGGATTTAACGAAAGAATCCGTAATGAAGTATCCTCAACTCTATCAATAACCACAGGTGCATCAACATGGGCAAATGGACCGGATTTAATAATCGGGGATGGATTTGTTGGAAATGTGGATGAATTCAGATTATGGAGTGTGCCATTAAGTGAGGCAAATATAGTAAACCATACATTATTACCTGATGCAATTGATGGTAATGATTATAATTCCTCAACCGAAGATTTAATATTTAGATTAGATTTTGAATATCCAAAAGATAGGAGTGCGGCAGGTGATTTGGATATAAAAAATGTATCTATAAATAGAAAATATGGCGAAGATTTTGCAACTGCTCAAAATTTCACATCAATTACAACCTACCCATATCAATATGTTTCATATGAACGCTCAGTTACGGCAGTAGTTCCGGCAACTGGTATAGGTCTGGCAAATAAAATTAGGTTTGAATCACAAACATTAGAAAATTATTTAAAATTCGGAGATACGTCAAACGTAACATCATTTGATGATGCAGTTGATTCAAATAAATTAGGATTATTCTTTTCACCCACACGTGAAATAAATATGGATATTTTACGTTCATTAGGAACTTTTAATATTGATAATTATATAGGTAATCCTGGTGATGAATATGCTGATGGTTATTCTGAATTAAATAATTTAAGAAATTATTATTTCAAAAGATTTGATTTAAATATTTATGAATATATCCAATTAGTTAGATATATAAATAGCACACTATTTACTACTTTAAAATCGTTAGTTCCTGGTAGAGCAAATGTAACTACTGGATTACTTATTGAGCCACATTTATTAGAACGTAGTAAATTTAAACATACTAGACCAATTGCTGAGGATTTGACTCATGAAGCTATCATTGATGTAGATGATATTTTAGAATTAGATTCATCATATGAGTATATTGAATCCGTTATCACTACAAATAGTGCAATAACATTAGTTTCTGAAAAAACTAATTATGATGGTATACTCACAATTCCTACTGATATTGAATTACTTTCTACTAATCCATATTACGAAGGTATAATTCCAGTACAAGATACTGATATTACATTGTTAGGTGAGCTTTCAGGTCAGGAAACTATAATTGATGCTAAAATAGAAGGTACACTAATTGGAGAATATGATTCTATTAAATTGACACAAGTTGGAATGAGTCCTGATTCGATTTATAATGCAGGCTTTGGACTATATGGTGAAAATGGGCATACCAATAGAACACGAATTAACAAGTATGGTTATGTAGTAAGAGATAGAAAAAAGGTATATAAATTAAAAGAGAGTTATACAGTTAGGACACCAGAAAATATAAATCCGTTAGATCCAACAGCAGGTACTAATTATGTTTCCAAAACCCTATATAGATATAAGGTAACAATTTTGGATTTTGACCAAGTAACACCGATTGTAGCAGGTAATATAGTGGAAGTAACACCACTAGACGGGTATTTTACAAGCCATTATAGAAATGTGGGAGATTTACCAACCGGTATGCAAAACTCGTGGTACAATGGCTCTAAACAAACATCAGAAACAACACTTGATGGTGGAGCAGCAGTACAGACGTTTACTACAAACCCTAATACATTGAAAGTTAGTGATACAGGTAGAGGGGCAGGTGAGCCAATTTTACAGGTGGACTGATATTAGTTGTTGATTTATTTTATTTTTAATACTTATATATATGAAACATTATGTATATAAATTAGAGGATAAAATAACTGGAGAGTTTTATTTTGGAAGTAGAACTTGCAAAGGAGAAATTAAAGATGATACTTATATGGGTTCGCCAACAGTTTGGAAACCTGAAAGGATGAATTTAGTAAAAACAATTATTAAAGAGAATTTTAAAACTCGTAATAATGCTACTAAATATGAAGCTGGTATTATTAGAAAATTTATAAAAAACGAATTAAATCGTAATTTCTCAATTCCAGGTGAACATTCATATAAAATCGGTTATGTAACCGTTAAAGATAAAAATGGAAAATATCATTGGATTCATAATGAAGATGTACGATTTTTGAATGGTGAAGTGGTTGGTGTTACAAGTGGTATTCCAATTTCTGAAACCCATAGAAAGAAAATAAGTAAGACACTTACAGAAACTATGTCTAAATTGAGTGATGATGAAAAACGAGAAAAGTTCGGAAGTCCGGGTAACAAAAATCCAATGTTTGGTATAAAGAGAACCGATGAATGGAAGAAAGAACAAAAGTTAAGAATGGAAGAATATTATAAAACGCACCAATATTCTAATGAAGGTAAAAAATTTAGTAAAGAATGGAAATTAAATATTAGTAAAAAAAGAAAAGAACTTGGATTATCAAAAGGGCAATTAAATCCAAATTGGAAAGGATTTGTAAATGTTAAAGATTTAGATGATAATTTATATGTATATACCACAATCACAGAAGCTGCAAATAAATTGAATGTGAGTAGGGATTTATTAAGTATTCATTGTAAAAATCAAACAACATACCAACGAGGAAAATATAAAGGTTGGAAATTTGAATTTTCAAAAGTAAAAAAAACTCAAAATAAAAAAAAATAATATTTATAAACAGATAATATAACAAACACAAAAGAAAAATGGCATATTTAAATTCAGAAGAAATTACGATTGATGCAATTCTTACCAAAAAAGGTAGAGAAAAGTTGGCATCGGGTGCAGGTCTTAACATTACTCAATTTGCATTAGGTGATGATGAAATTGACTATACCTTATACGAACCCGCACATCCAAGAGGTAGTGCATATTACGATACTGCTATTAAAGCAATTCCAGTAACGGAGGCATCTCCAGATGAAACACAAGTATTGAGATATAAATTGGTAACTTTACCTAAAGGTACTACTAAAATTCCAAAAGTTGAACTTGGTGTTCCATCACTTGTGGTGACACAAAATTCCGGACAAGTAGCATTGACACCCACAACTTCACCAGCAGGTAATAAATCAGCAGGATATACATTAGTACTCGCAAATAAAAATGCTGGTTCTATCGTCGGTACTGGTTTAAGTGCAGGTAGTGGTACAGTTCCAATATTTTTAGGGGATGAAATTACAACAACTGCGGCAGTAGAAAAGGGTACTGCATTTACGTTTGTACCAAATCCAAGTATTACACAAACGATAAAAACAACATTAACCGTGTATGGAAATGAAACTGGTGGTACACAAACCATACCAGTAACAATTACATACGTACAACCAACATAAAGATTGATATAACACATGAAAAAATTTGATTTAAAAAAATATATAAGTGAAAACATAATAGAAACTGGAATGCACAAGAAAGCCATACTATCAGAAGGATTAAAAGTTGGTAGTAAGTATTCATTATTAGATTCTGGTATAAATCAATGGAACGATAATTTTGAATATTTGGGATATGATTTAAATAACAAAGAACATGTATTTAGATCACCAGATTCACCAGGAAAGTTCACTTTTCAAATGTTAGGTAATTCGGAACTTAAAAAATCAGTAAAAAATAATTAAAAAACTATGGCACAAATAACTGGACAAGCAGGAACAAACTTATCATCAGAACTTGCAACCTATTTATCAAATAATCAAGGTAGCTTAACTTCCGACCAAATAGTAAGTATCATCAACCAATATTTAACTGGTGGTGATAAAGTTGCGGCGCAAGGTGGTGCTGTAAATACGGGCATATACAAACCGTTTGGAGAATTTGATCAAATTACAGGTAAGACTGAAATAGTAACAACAGGATTATGGAGTGGCGATGCTGGTAGTTTGACAACTTTCTTTTCATCTCCAACACAACCAACATTAGATTATTATATAAATGCTTATAATACCGATCCTGATACTGATTCATCAGCCGCAGTTCAATTTGCGGTAGCATATGGAAATAAAACTGGATTAGGTTCTGTTTCATTAGCAAATGATGATTTATCAACATTGGCAACCAAAGCAACATACGCACAATATCGTTCTATTTTATTAGACCGTGATGATGAATATTTCACATTCCTTTCATCTTCAAATTCAGTAGCACATGATTCTGATGATATTTACGTTGTAAACCTTTCAAGATCAAGATATAGAGAATCTATGGATCCTGGAAATTTCTCATTAACATTGAGTGGTACAAATGGAACTTTTACCTTTATAGATGATAGTGGGAAAAAATTTGATGATACCGTAGGTAAAGCGGGTAGAGTATTTAATATAGTTCAAGGTGATTTAAATTTAGGAACTGAAAATGCAGCAACAGTAGTTGATACATTTGAACCACAAACAGGACAAGGATATGGGTTATTTTATCCAGATCAAGGACTACTTGTATTAAATCCAGGAGCACTTGCTTCTCTTGTAGGAACGGAGATAACCCCTGATCTTGGTGTAGATACTCCTGAAAAACGTAACCATATAAAATTATTTGATTCTATTAAATTAGGAGGGGATTTTGAAGCACGTAGAACTGAAAACATATCAACAGCACATTACTTCGTTAGAGCAACCAATAGGGAATATAATTTTTCTAACAACCCATCATTTGTAACTGGTTCAGACGGAACTTTCGTAGAATCATCATTCGAAAGAGACCCAAAGACATATATAACAACCGTTGGTCTATATAACAATTCAAGTGAAATGTTAGCGGTGGCGAAAACATCACAACCAATACCTAAATCTTTTGATCGTGAAATTTTGATTAAGATCAAACTTGATTTTTGATGAATAAATCATAATAAAACTCAAATTAGATACCGTTTTAAAAAGTTTCTTATACTTATATGTATAGGAAACTTTTTTAGTTATGATTGATAAGATAAAATGTAGGCTATGTGATGATTCACACGGTATTAAACAATTCGGAATGCATATAACCCGAAAACATAATATTACCTACCAAGAATATGCTATAAAATATTGGAAAGACCTACCAAAATGGTCACCATGTAAAAATTGTGGAACTATTTGTAAAGATACATATTGTTCTATGGAATGCTTTAAAGTAGGGCAATCTAAAACACTAAAGGGTGGTAAAATGCCACCACGAACTAAAGAACATCGTAAAAAAATAAGTGAAGCAGCAAAGGAGCGTTTAAAGGATAAAACTAAACACCCTATGTATGGTAAGAAGCATAAAAAATCATCCATAGAAAAAATGTCCACATCACAATCAGAATTCTTAAAAGAAAATGGACATTGGGCAATTGGAAAAACATTTTCAGCAGAATCACGTGCTCAAATGAGCAAAACTCGTATTGAACGTGGTTATTCTAAAGGAGAAAATAATGCAATGTTCGGTAAAACTCATACTCCAGAAGCAATCAAAAAAATATTTTCACATAAACCAATGAATAAACTTGAAAAGAAGGTTGCAGATTATTTAGATTCAAAAAATATCAAATACACATTTCAGTTTTTTATAAATGATAATGGTGTTTGTAAATCATACGATTTTAAATTAAAAAATTCAAATATTATTATTGAAGTTCATGGTGATTATTGGCATGGCGGTATTGGAGTTAAAAAACACCATTTTGATGTAAAATCTACAATTCAGAATGATATGTTAAAACAAGGTATGGCTAAAAATAATGGATATGAAGTAAAAGTGGTATGGGAACATGACATTAATAATGATATAGAAATTATTGAGAATTTATTAAGTTAATATTTATACATGTAAGATTAAATTATGTTCAAACAGATACCGTATTCAAACATATCGACCAGAAGATTTAAAGTATATAAAGAGTGGTTTCTGGACCAGAGTGATGCATCAGTAATACCGGCTTCCAATGAAGTGGGTCTATTCGATTTAGATACATCCACTAATGTAGGTAATGGTATATACACCCATACACTATATCATTCAATAAAAACAAAATATTATTCTGCCAATGGAAATGTAATTTCCCAATTTGGAGTAATGTACAACCCTGCCGATTATATGGTTGAACGTTTGTTTAGTGATCAAATTTATGTAATTCAAATTCCACAAATAAAGTACGGTGAGCAAATAAAAAAAAGAAGTGTAACACTTGTAGATAATGACAACGGAATTACGTATGTAGATGATGGGTTTGGGGCATTGAGAACCGAATTACCAAGATATATACTTACAGGTTGGAATATTAATACTCAAATTATAACATTTTTAGTTAATGGCACTACCATAGAGGTCACATTATCATCATTAGATTTGAATTCCGGCATAGGTACATTTACATTAGGTACTACCGAGGATAGATATGTATCGTATATTGATTTTGAGAATAATACAATGATAACAAATACACCATTATTTTTTAATGATGTTGGATTGGATAGTGCAATATTTGGCAATGTATTTTATGATGATGGTTTAATTGTTATGACAGATTCATTAGCATTTTCTAATTATACAGTTGATTATAGGTCAACTCAAACTATACACGAAACGGAAATTTTAGTAACTGCCGATAGGAGTGAGTTTAACTATTCTCAAAACCCATCAGCAGTTGATGTTGTATTAGAAAATTCATATGACTTTACTACTACCAAAATAACGAATGTATCACCAGCAAAAACAGTCAAAATAAAGGAAGTTCGAGATATTACACAAAAATCATCATTTGTAGGAACGGTTGGAACTGGAAGTGGCACTTGGAATGACTATTCAGCTAACGTTAGCTTAGACCCAACTGGTTCATATTTATCTACATTTATAACAACGATTGGATTATACGATAGTGATGGTGAAATGATTGCAGTAGCGAAATTACCCAAACCAATAAAAAAACTTCCTGATTACAATGTTAGTTTTTTGGTTAGATTTGACAATTAATTATACTTATATTAAAATAAAGGAACAATATTATGGCAACATTATTAGAAAAATACTTAAAAGGTCCCTGGTTCAATGCACCAAAAATAGGGGCAGATAAAACTCCATTATCGGTAGACGGGGGCAAAAACCTTGCATCTGATGAAAATTTGAGTAAATTTCGTGGTACACCCAATACAAAAAAATACACAGATGGTCTAACAGGCGATTTATAAAAATTTAAAAAAGGTATGACACAACCGATTTGGAATTATCAAGGTAAGCCCATTACCGAGGTTTCCGATTTACCTGATAATGTACATGGATTCGTATATATGATTACTGATGAAAACGGTAAAAAATATATAGGTAAGAAAACCATATTTACGGTAAGGAAACGGAAATTTGGAAAAAAGGAGTCTAAACTTATTACTGATAAACGATTGAAACTTTATGAAACAGTCCGGAAGGAAGGGAATTGGAAAATCTATACAGGTTCAAACACTATATTGAACGAAGGGATTAAAAAAGGATTACAATACACAAAAGAAATTATACGTGTAGCGTACCATAAAAAGCAATTGAGTTATTACGAAACCAGGGAGTTATTTGAAAAACGGGTATTAGAAACCGATGATGATTACTACAACTCAAACATCAATGGAACGTATTTTAAAAAAGATACAGAAATTAAATAAAATTAAAACCGACATAAATTCTTTATATCGGTTTTTTTTCGTATATTTACCATGTAATAAAAAGAAATAGTTAAACCTTAAAACTAATATTATGAGTAAAAGAAGTTTTTTCCAAACAATAGATGAAAAATTAGAAAGAGAATTTAATGTTCATGAGACATTAAAACTTTTAAAATCTAATATAAATATTTATTTTAGTTGGGGTGTTTCAAAGGTGTATAATCACCAAAACAAAGCATTGATGATTTCAGTACATGGTTACATCCATAGTGGGTGGGTAATGGTTACTTTGGGTTGGAATGATACTTACGCATTCAGATTGTTAAATAATCAATTTAATGAGGTTTCAAAGGAGACTGGTGTGTATTGTGATATGTTGAGAGATATGATTGATGAAAGAATTGAAAAACAACCGAATTACATAAATTAAATAAATATAAATATTCAGAGGCAAAAACCTATGTAGATTAGTTTGTTTATCTAAAATAATTTCCGTACATTTACTATGTAATAAAGAGAGAGTTTAACTTAAATACGAAGATTATGACAACTATAAAACTAAAAAGAATTTGTAAAGGAAATTATACTGATTTAATAAGTAATAATTTAATTGAATTGGTTAACGGAACTTGGGAAGTTAAAAGTATTTTAACTGGCGAAGTTTATTTCTCGTCTAATACATTAAAAGAATGCAAGATTTATATATCTAAAGAAAATGAAATATTAAGCTGGAGCAAGTAATATGAAAGACTGAAAAATGTTTTATTTGAAGAAAAAGAACAGTTCTTTTTCTATGGATTGATATTCTTTGGTTTAAGTGAAATATCAAAATAACATCGGTAAACTTTAAAAATTCAATTATGAAAATTTGGATACAAAAAGGAAGTGTTTTTCATATGTTTAAGCAACATGATTACACGTTTATTAAAATTTTAGGCATATGGATTAGATACACACAAACAGATAAAAATTGGTATCGGTTCAAAAGAAAACGCATTTAACTTTAAAACATTTAAATTATGAAAAAATATAACACAGTAAACGGAACATCTTACCACAAAGATACATCAGAAGCAGTTATCAGAGTATTGGAAGCTGCACGTAATAGTGGAACTCGGATTAGGGTACATTACGGAGATACCACAACAGGTATAGATTGGAACGAAGAAAATGATGTAACTGGTTATGTTGGAATATCAACCGGTAGTATCAAAATACCATTGTTAATCCATAACCGTAGTTCAATGGGTGGTGGTGGAATTCTTGACCATTGTATTATTAAAATCAAATTGAGTAATGGTGGTAAAATTTTATATAAACACCCAAACTATCAAGAACGGGTGATTGAAGTGGTTGAAAGTGATATGATTGAATATGAGTGTAATACAACCATCAATGGTGAATTATATGGTAGACATACAACAAAAAAATCAGCAGAAAGACTAAAAACTCTATTAAGTTAAATAGGGATTATATATATTATGGATGTGTATCCATAGTAAATAAACGAATCCCTTGTTTATCTAAAATAATTTCCGTATATTTACTATGTAATAAAGAGAGAGTTTAAATTATGAAAATTAAAGCCAACGGAATCGAAATAGAATACACATCATACAGCTACGAATGTTTTTTAGGTAGACTTTGGACAGCTACAATAAATAGTATAGGTGGTATAAAATTAGAGTGTATGGTAGATGATGTGACGTATAACTTTTCAGAAGTTTCAAATGGTGCTGATATTACTGCTTCAAGTAAAAAGGATTTGTATAATATTATATTTTGGTTAAATAAAGAAGAAAAAATATTTATTAATAAAGACGGGGGGATATAGAAACCCCAGTGATTATATATATTATGGG
>JGI1221J11331_1000026_pt1 | contig 41127 bp, 31 predicted proteins | sample LakVidmifraction_4_FD_11331 | JGI IMG/M metagenome (IMG submission 11331) | reverse complement strand
ATATTGTTCTAAATCGTCTCCCTTATTTGGGGAAGGGCTGGGGATGGGATTTACGAAAGGATAATAAATAACATAGCTACTCTAAACTAGAGCCAATCGTTATTACATTGGTTCTACTGGGGACGTAGCTAAGCGCCTGGAGAAACATTTGCAAAATCACAAAGGTTTTACCTCAAAAGCTATAGATTGGAAAGTTGTTTATTCTGAAAAATTTGCAACCAGGGAAGAAGCTCTCAAGAGAGAGCGGCAAATGAAAAAATGGAAAAGCCGAAAAATGATCGAAAAATTAATTGAAGGATAGCTCAGTTGGTTCAGAGCATGAATCAAGTCTTTAAGGAATCAAAATAAATTTTCCCCGTGTATGTCCTTCTTTACTTAATTTTTGCGCTTTTTTTGCCTCTGAAAGGGGAAATACCTTCTCAATATGTGTTTTTACTTTCCCTTCTTCTACCAATTGAGTAATTTCTTCAAGTTGTTTTGGATTGGGTACGGACGCTATTACTTTACCCTCAACCTTGTATTTTTGCAACAACTTCTTTGAAGGATCTTCAACGAGAGATACGAGAAAACCACCCTCTTTCAATACCTGGAAAGAACGTTTTTGAGTATCGCCACCAATGGTATCATAAACCACATCAACATCTTTCACAACATCTTCAAAATTTGTAGCGGTATAATCTATAAATTCATCTGCTCCCAGGTTTTTGACAAAATCTTTGTTACTGGCCGATGCTGTCCCAATAACATACGCTCCTTTAGCTTTTGCCAATTGAACCGCCATAGAGCCTACGCCACCAGAAGCAGCATGTATAAGAATTTTTTGACCGCTTTTAAGCTTTGCCGTTTCAAAAATTGCCTGCCACGATGTTAACGCACCCATAGGGATTGAAGCCGCATTCTCAAAATCTAGGTTGTTAGGTTTTCTACTTAGTTCATTCTCCTTTACAATAACATACTCGGCATAGCAGCCTAAGAGGATTTTACCATAAACCGCATCTTCTTTTTTGAATTTTTCAATATTGGTTCCAACTTCTTCCACAGTTCCGGCGAAATCTGCGCCCAAAATTAAGGGAAGCTCCATTCCAAATTTTTCACCCTTCCCATCACGAATTTTCCAATCTACAGGATTCACACTCGCCGCATGAATTTTTACTAGAATTTCGTCTGTTTTTGGCTCAGGGCATTCCACATCGGCATAGTTCAATACGCTCTCATCACCATATTCTTTAATCTGTATCGCTTTCATAATTTATTTTATCTATAAAATTGTCTATTTCTTTAGTGAACTTCTTCTTTCTTTAATCTAGCTATTTCCACTTAAACAACCAGTTTATTCCTTTAAAATGCTGTTAATGTTTATAAGAGATGGAAGCCAACCGATTTATACATCATTGTCTGGCAAAGTTTTTTTGACTTGATGGAATATGAGTATTAATAGGCAATTCAGGCATTTTTATTGTTTATACCTTACTTTGGAAAGAGTGACCGTATAGTTTCATAATTTAAAATACCTGCAGAATCATATTTGTTTTGTAAATTTGGAAAAAATACTAAAAAAAGGAAATAATCCAAATTACAATGAAAAAGTCCATTATTCATCTTGATCTCGATGCTTTTTTTGTTTCGGTAGAAAGAAAGCTGGATGCCAGGCTCAACAACAGGCCGGTAATTGTAGGCGGTTTGGGAGACCGTGGGGTGGTTGCCGCTTGTAGTTATGAAACCCGGGCTTATGGCGTGCATTCTGGTATGTCTATGAAAGTGGCCCGACAGCTTTGTCCGCAGGCTACTGTTATTAAAGGAAATGCAGGTACTTACACCAAACATTCCCACACCGTTACCGAGATTATTAAAAGTGAAGTTCCCAGTTTTGAAAAGGCCAGTGTAGATGAGTTTTACGCAGATTTAAGCGGAATGGATAAGTTTTTTGGGATTAATAAATTTGCCCATGAGCTTCGACAAACTATTATAAAAGAAAGCGGCCTTCCTATTTCTTTCGGACTCTCACAAAACAAAATTGTCTCTAAAATAGCGACCGGAGAAGGCAAACCAAATGCCGAAGTAATAGTTCAGCAGGGAAATGAAAAAAATTTTCTGGCTCCTTTAAGCGTGAATAAAATCCCGATGGTGGGAGGGAAGACCTTTCAGAAGTTGATTAATTTGGGAGTGCGGAAAATAAGTACTATCCAGGAGATGCCTGTAGAAATGCTGGAAAGTGTTTTTGGGAAAACCGGCAGGACTATTTGGAAACGGGCCCACGGGCTGGATAATACTCCTATTATTCCCTATCACGAAAGGAAATCTATTTCTACCGAGCGAACTTTTGGACGGGATACCATAGATATGGTAAAGTTGCATGCTACGCTTGTGGCTATGGCCGATAGCCTGGCTTATCAACTACGCAGGGGTGGAAAACTTACTTCGGTGGTAAGCGTGAAGATTAGATATTCAGATTTTCAAACTCAAAGTAAACAGATGAAAATCCCTTATACCAGTGCCGATCATATTCTTATTCCGAAGGTGGAAGAATTGTTTAAAAAACTGTATACCCGCCGATTGCTCATAAGGCTTATTGGGGTGAGATTTAGTGGCCTCGTAGGAGGGAATTACCAGATTAATCTCTTTGATGATTCTGAAAATATGTTGAATCTTTATGATTCCTTAGATAAGATTAAAAATCAGTTTGGGGAACATAGTGTGAGACGTGCGGTTACTTTGGGCACGAAAACCATTGGCCGAATGGGAAATCCGTTTAATGGGGAACCGCCAATAGTCCTGGCTCATAGAAAACAATAATGTTTTACCTAAATTCTCATACCTGGTATTCGTTGCGCTACGGAACTTTTTCTGTAGAAAACCTTTGTGAACTAGCCCGTGACTTTAAGGTAGAGCATCTCGCGCTTACCGATATTAATAACACCTCGGCCTGTCTTAATTTCATAAAAATAGCTTCAGAATATGGAATTAATCCTCTGGTAGGCATCGATTTTAGAAACGGGGCCGCGCAACAATATGTAGGAATCGCGAAGAACAACGAAGGTTTTCGTCAACTGAATGAACATTTATCTCATAAACTGCATAAAAAGGAGCATTTTAAAGCTGAAGCTCCACAATTACCCGATTGTTTTATTATTTACCCTTTTCAGCAAGTGATTGCTCATAAAAAGACCAGTTTTAAAGACAATGAGTTTATAGGAATTTCTGCAGAAAGTCTTCGGAAGCTTAAATTTTCAAAATATCTAAAACTTAAAGACAAGTTGGTATTGCTACAAACCATAAGTTTTAGAAATAAACGAGATTACAATGCCCACCGATTATTGCGGGCCATAGCTAACAATACTTTACTCAGTAAGCTTCCCGAAACAGAACAGGGAGATTTTTCCCAACAAATTTTGCCTTCAGAAACTATAAAAACAGCCTTTGAAGATTATCCTTACATTCTGGAAAATACCCGGCAACTGCTGAATAAGTGTCAAGTAGATTTTAAGTTTGGTAAAACCCAAAACCGGAACCTGCAGGTGGTAGAAAGCAGTCCTGAAGCAGATGTGGCCAGGTTAAAAAAGTTGACTAAAGATAGGTTGCATCAGCGTTACCCAAAGGTCGATGCGAAAGTGAACGAGCGGGTAGAAAAAGAACTTAAAGCAATTATTAAACTGGGTTTTGTCTCTTATTTTCTTATTAATTATGATATTGTGCAATATGCACGTTCACAAAATTTTCCGTTTATTGGTAGGGGGAGCGGCGCCAATTCTATTATCGCTTATATTATTGGGATTACCAATGTAGATCCCATTGAATTAGATTTATATTTTGAGCGTTTTATTAACGAAAATAGAAGTTCGCCTCCAGATTTTGATATCGATTTTTCCTGGAAAGATCGCAACGACGTCACCCGATTTATCTTCGAAAAATATCGGCATACCGCACTTATGGGTACCTATGTGACTTTTAAACGTCGAGCGGTAGCCCGGGAATTGGGAAAGGTTTTTGGCTTACCCAAAGAGAATATCGATAAACTTTCTGCCGGATTTTTTAATTTTTCTGAATTGGATAAGTTGGAAAAACTGGTGCTGCAGTACAGCGCGTTAATTGAAGGTTTTCCCAATTATTTAAGTGTTCATTCCGGTGGAATTTTAATTTTGAATGATTCAGTTTTTAATTATGCGGCCACTTTTTTACCGCCCAAAGGTTTTCAAACCATTCAGATAGATATGAATATCGCTGAAGAAGTGGGGATTCATAAATTCGATATTCTTGCTCAACGCGGACTTTCGAAAATCACCGATGCAATAGCGCTTATTAAAACAAATCAGCCGCAGGCTAAGCTTGAAGATATTGAAAATATTTCGGTATTTAAAAATGATCCGGAAATCAATAAATTGCTAAAAACAGGTGATTGTATGGGCGTCTTTTATGTAGAGTCGCCGGCAATGCGGGGTTTGCTTACCAAACTGCAAACCGATAATTACCTAAATCTTGTAGCGGCCAGTTCTATAATTAGGCCCGGAATTTCCAGCGGTGGGATGAAGGAAGAATATATTAAACGCCACAGAAATCCCGAACGTAGAAAACAAGGCCACCCGGTAATGCTGGAAATTATGGAAGATACCTATGGGATTATGGTGTATCAGGAAGATGTGATGAAAGTGGCCCATAAGTTTGCCGATCTTAGTTTTGAGGATGCCGATGTGTTGCGCCGGGGAATGAGCGGTAAAAAGACTTCTAAAGGCCAAATGGAGCTAATTGAAGCCAAATTCAGGAATAATTGTCTTCAGAAAAAATATGAGCCAAAAATTATAGATGAAATTTGGGAGCAAATTTCTTCTTTTGCCGGATATGCTTTTCCCAAGGGACATTCGGCTTCTTACGCCATAGAAAGTTATCAGAGCTTATATTTAAAAAGATATTTTCCGTTGGAATTTATGGTGGCCGCGTTGAATAATGGGGGCGGATTTTATAATTTGGAAACCTATATTCAGGAAATAAGAAAGTGTGGCGGGCAGGTACATCCACCTTGCATCAATAAAAGTGACCATCCCAATATGATTTATGGAAAAGATATTTATTTGGGTTTGGGCTATATTAGAGAGTTGGAAGCCAAAACCATTCAATACATTCTGGAAAACCGACAGTTTTTTGGGGAGTTTAAGTCTTTTAATGATTTTATAGACCGAATAAATATTTCTATAGATCAACTGAGTATTCTCATAAAAATAAATGCGTTTAGGTTTACAGGAATCGATAAACACCATTTAATTTGGAAAGCGCATTTTAAGTTGCAGGCTTCAACACCAGCCACCAAACAAGAGAAACTTTTTAGCACTCCGCCAAAAGATTATAAGTTGCCGGAATTAGAGTATTCAGAACTTGTAGAAGCTTTTGACCAGATGCAGCTTTTGGGTTTTTCGCTCTCCAATCAGTTTAGATTATTAAAAAATCCAATACAGGTTTCGGTGGGCGCCAAAGAGCTTAAACATTATATTGACCGGGAAATAACGATTTATGGTGACTTGATTACGGCTAAAAAAACCGGTACCTCAAACGGAAAGTATATGTATTTTGGAACCTTTTACGATAAGGATAGTCAAATTTTCGATACCGTTCAATTTCCCAATATTGCCGCGAAATATCCCTTGCGGAACAAAGGGATTTATAGGTGCAGGGGAGTGGTAAAAAATGAACTGGGCTATATTTCGATTGCCATCAAACAAATTACCCGGCAAGAAACTGTGGGAGATCCCAGGTTAGTGGATAATCACGGTAAAATTGCTTTAAAAGCCTGATTTAAGAGTGCTCATTAAGGGGGATTTAAAATCCTCCTTATGCCGTTTCTTTCTAATTAAAATTGGCTAAGAAGAATTATCAAAAAGTTACGCGTCTTTAATCTGTTACACGCTTTTAGAAATTATAGGTTTTCGACTTTTTATCCTCATCAAAAATTATTTCAGCATCTTCCCCGGGAGCTTCAGTAATTTTTTCTACCAACGATGGGTTTGTGGGGTAAGTGCCATTAGCGTAAATGAGTTTCTTTAAATCGCCTTCAGATCTTGTAAGTAGAACCTTCCAGCCATTTTCCATAGTTTTTTCGGCAAATATAGGTGTTCTTGTTACCGTAAATTTATTGATGAGTTCTATCTGATCATTTAGCAACAACAAAGTACAGGAAAATTCAACTTAATTGATAAGTTTTAAGAAAGTAAACATCAAACAACAAACAGATTGCCGCATCGCTCCGCTCTTCGCAATGACGTTTTCAATTGATGCAGACGTAAAACTACCGAGAACCGACAACTCACAACCGAGAACTGAGCAAACCTCGAAACCCGAAACCGACCAAATCAATAAATCAAGTACTTTTCTCGTTTAGTCCTAAACTGATCCAATCCTTCCTGCCAACTAGCTCTAATTTCTTCAGCAGATAAACCTTTTTCGATTTGTTTTTGGAGTTGCTTGGTGCCGGCAAGTTTGGTGAAAAATGCGTTGAAGAATTCATCTTTATCCTCGGTATTATTATAAGCTTCAATGAGCCATTCTAAGTTTATTTTCTCTAAGCGCTTATGTTCACTAAGATCCTTTCCAAAACATACTTTGCCTAAATGTTTCGGATTCTTTGCACCGGCCATGGATTTTGGGGTGTATTGATAATCAAAATAATTTTGATCTAAAAAAGGAGAACCAAAAACCTGAAACTGCTTAGCGGTGCCCCGTCCGGCATTAACGTTAGTGCCTTCAAAGAAACAAAGACTGGGATACAAATTAATGGCCTGGGCATTGGGAAGGTTGGGGGAAGGTTTTACCGGAAGTTTATAAGTTTTAGAATGATTGTAGTTTTCCATGGCTACAACTTCCAGGTTACACTGAACTCCATTTTTCAGCCATTTTTCAGCGTTGATCATTTTAGCGTATTCCCCCATGGTAAGTCCGTGTACGGTGGGAATAGGATGCATCCCTACAAAACTTTTATATGCGGGCTCCAATATGGGGCCGTCAATATAGCTTCCGTTTGGGTTTGGTCTGTCAAATATAATGAGCTGTACTTCATTTTCTGCACAGGCTTCCATCACATAATGCAAAGAGGAGATATAGGTGTAAAATCTCGTACCCACATCTTGTAAATCGAAGATTAAAACATCCAGGTCTTTTAACTGTTCTGCTTTGGGTTTTTTGTTATTTCCATAGAGAGAAATTACCGGCAAGCCTGTTTCGGCATCTTTGCCATCTTCTACCGCTTCGCCAGCATCAGCGGTGCCGCGAAAACCATGCTCTGGCGCGAAACCCTGCACCAGGTTTACATTTAATGCGAGCAGGGAATCTACTACGTGTGTATATCCACCACCCTTATTTTTCATTATAGAAGTTTGATTGCCCATTATTCCCACCTTTTTATTGGCTAACATGGGTAAGTAAACCTGGGTGCGATTGGCGGCCAAAATAATTTCTTCGGCTTGCACTTCTTCTTGCTGAACTAAGACTAAATCTTTTTCGTTCTGGCTTTTCTTATTTTGGTTTCCGCAGGAAAGAATACCTATAAAAGCGAATAAAAATGTACTTTTGAATAACCTTTTAAGCATCGTGATAATTTGAATTTTGAATTCTTTGTAGTTAAACGCCTCATTGGCGGTAAAGACCATAAAAGTAGTATATCTGCACCTATTATAAAAATAGCAATTGCAGCAATTGCAATTGGGGTGGTGATGATGTTGGTTTCTTTTGCTACCGGCTTGGGGTTACAGGAGAAAATAAGGGAGAAAATCGCTGCGTTTAACGGCCATGTAAATATATCTAATTACGATAATAACAGTTCGCAGATTAGCCTAATCCCGGTAGATAAAAATCAGGATTTTTATCCTGAGTTTAAGTCGGTAGATGGCGTGGAACACGTGCAGGCGGTTGCGACCAAGTTTGGAATTATCCGCACAGAAACCGATTTTGAAGGCGTGGTGGTAAAAGGTGTGGGAACCGATTATTATTGGGAGTATTTTAAAGATTTTTTGATAAAAGGATCCCTGCCCAATTTTAATAATGAATTAAATGATGAGGTATTAATTTCGGCTTATCTAGCCAACCGACTTCAGCTGCAGGTTGGTGATAAAGTGCCTACTTATTTTCTGCGGGAAGGCAGTGAAAGGCCGTTAACCCGCGGTTTTGTGATTACGGGAATTTACGATTCGGGATTTAGGGAATTTGATGAATTGTATTTGATTGCCGATATAAGACATATTCAAAGGCTAAATCGTTGGGAAGCAAATGAAGTAGGAAATTTTGAGGTTTTCTTAGATAATTTTGAAGAGATAGATCTCAAAGGTCAGGAGATTTATGAAAATACCGGCTCCTTTTTAGATACACAAACCATTACCCAAAAGTATTATTCGATCTTTGAATGGCTTGCGCTTTTCGATTTTAATATCGCGTTAATTATTGGGATTATGATTTTGGTGGCAGGAATCAACATGATTACCGCCTTGCTGGTTTTGATCCTGGAACGCACTCAAATGATTGGAATTCTAAAGGCGCTTGGCGGAAATGACTGGAGTATTAGAAAGATATTCCTTTACAATGCCGGCTATCTTATTTTGAAAGGCCTTTTCTGGGGAAATTTAATAGGCCTGGGCATTTTATTGCTTCAAAAATATTTTAAACTGGTGCCGTTAGATCCTACCACATATTATGTAACCGAAGTGCCGGTTTACCTTCATTGGGATTATATATTGGCGGTTAATATAGGCACTTTAATCTTATGTATGCTAATGTTGATAATACCTTCAATAATAATTTCAAGAATTTCACCATCCAGGGCAATAAAATTTGAATAAAGTTAAAGAGAATGGGCATTCCCGGCATTTATGTTGAAATAGATTCATTTTTTTACCTTTGCAACTTGCAAAAAATATAATATGGAATATTCAGAAAATATATTAGGTACTATTGGCAACACTCCTTTGGTGAAGATGAATAAGATTACCAGGGAGATTGATGCTTTGGTGCTGGCCAAATACGAAACCTTTAATCCGGGGAATTCGGTAAAAGATCGTATGGCGATAAAAATGGTAGAAGAGGCCGAAAAAACCGGAAAACTAAAACCGGGAGGTACTATTATAGAAGGTACATCTGGAAATACCGGAATGGGGCTTGCCCTTGCCGCTATCGTTAAAGGCTATAAGATGGTATGTGTGTTATCTGATAAACAGAGTAAGGAAAAGATAGATATTTTAAAAGCGGTGGGATGCAAAGTTATTGTTTGCCCTACCGATGTTGCTCCAGACGATCCGAAATCTTACTATTCTACTTCCAGAAGAATGGCAGAAGAAATGCCAAACTCCTGGTATGTGAATCAATATGATAATTTATCCAATACCAGGGCACATTATGAAAGTACCGGTCCCGAAATTTGGAAACAAACCGATGGAAAAGTGACCCACTTTGTGGTGGGCGTAGGTACCGGAGGCACTATTTCGGGCGTAGGAAAATATTTAAAGGAGAAAAATCCGAACATTAAGGTTTGGGGAATAGATACCTATGGGTCGGTTTTTAAAAAATATCACGAAACCGGCGAATTTGACGAAAAAGAGATTTATCCTTACATCACCGAAGGCATAGGGGAAGATATCCTTCCAAAGAATGTAGATTTTAGTGTGATAGATGGATTTACCAAGGTAACCGATAAAGATGCGGCGGTTTATACGCGTAAATTGGCCGAAGAAGAAGGTTTTTTCCTGGGAAATTCGGCCGGAGCCGCCGCGAAAGGATTGCTTCAGTTAAAAGAACATTTTACCAAAGATGATGTGGTGGTGGTTTTATTCCACGATCACGGTAGTCGTTATGTGGGGAAAATTTTTAATGATGAATGGATGAAAGCTCAGGGTTTTATGGATTAGTTGCATCATAGTCCTGGCTATTTAATTCCAGGCGCGTTTATTAGTGTCTTATCAGGAATTATTTTGTGGTCGAAAAGTAAACTGGCTAAAAACGCATTAAATAATTATACAAAAAACCCACTTTGCGAATAACCCATGGCAAAAAGTACTTTTTTGAATATTTTTTATAAAAACTAATAGTAATAAAATAGAATTAATTTATGAGGAATTTATGGCTTTTTACAAGTATGTTTTTAATGCTAACAGCCATTACCACTGCACAAGATGAAATAAAAGAGGACACGGGGTTTCAAATAAAAGTTAATCTCAATAATCCTTCCAACGAAATCAATGATGCTACTGCCAAGGTGTAGGCTCAGGGGGGTAAAGAGCCTTACAAGTATAAATGGTCCAATCAATCTACAGCCCTCGATGCTACAAAAGCTACCGAACTAATTGAAGGTATGGAGCATTCCTTGAGTGTGACCGATGCCAATGGTAATACCATTTCTGAATCTTTCACAATCCCAGCGGAATCTATTACCGAAATTTTTAATAGTAATGTACAGCCTGCCGTAGATTTTCTGGGAGGTATTTTATTTTGGGATCCATTTGAGGCATTAGGGCTTTTTGATCCCGTGGTGTACACCCCAAGTAAACAAGTGCCTATTCCTCGCTGGGATGCAAGCACAAAAGAAGCCTATACTCTAAAAGAATGGGTTAAAGAAAAAAATGCTGAGGTTACCGAGGGAGAAAAAATAGCCGTTATTCAAAGTGATAACGGAAAAGAGATAGATGTTTTCTCGCCGGCGGAGGGTAAGCTAAATTATCTTGTAAAAGAGGGGAATGTAATTTTTGATCCCAACAATACAAGCGACGTTATAGAACAGGATGCGCATATGCTTGCTGAGATAACCTATGCAGAACCACAACCTTTGTTACATCCCAATGGAGATGTAAAGAAAAATGCGATTCCGTTTATTGTAATGTGGTTAATTGTAGGAAGTATTTTCTTTACTTTTAGATTAGGTTTTGTAAATATTCGCGGCTTTAGACACTCTATAGACCTGGCCAGAGGAAAGTATGACGATCCCGACGCGCCTGGTACTATTACGCACTTTCAAGCTATGGCCACCGCAGTTTCTGCAACAGTAGGTCTGGGGAATATTGCCGGGGTAGCGGTAGCTATTTCACTTGGTGGCGCCGGGGCAACTTTTTGGATGTTTATGGCCGGTTTCTTTGCAATGTCTTTAAAATTTGTGGAATGTACCCTTGGGGTGAAATACCGATTTATAAACAGTGAAGGTCGTATTTTTGGGGGTCCAATGAATTATTTGCGCTATGGCCTGGAAAAAAGAAATATGAAAGGACTAGGGAAATTTCTTGCTGCTCTTTTTGCTGTACTGGGTGTAGGCGCTTCTTTTGGGGGCGGAAATATGCTACAATCCAATCAGGCTTTTAAAATTGTTTCCGAACAATTACCCTTTCTGCAAGGTTACGGATTTTGGTTTGGGATAATTTTTGCAATCCTGGTTGGCGCGGTAATTATTGGGGGTATTAATAGTATTGCCCGTGTTACTGGGAAAGTAGTACCCTTTATGGCCATCGTTTACATTATAGGCTGTTCTGTAGTAATTGGTACTAATATTGAAAATATAGGGAATGCCTTTTCTGCTATTTATAACGGTGCCCTATCAGCCGATGCCCTTAAAGGCGGATTTATTGGCGTGTTGATTATTGGGTTACAACGGGCTGCTTTCTCCAGTGAAGCGGGAGTAGGTTCGGCCGCCATTGCGCACAGTGCCTCTAAAACCAATAATCCTATAGCAGATGGTTTTACCTCTTTGGTAGAACCTTTTATAGATACCATGGTGGTATGTACCATGACCGCTTTGGTGCTTATCTTTACAGGTATGCACGAAGTTGGCGGACTTGGGGGCGTAGAGCTTACCTCAGATGCTTTTGGTAGCGTGGTTTCCTGGTTCCCTTCTGTACTTGCGTTTGCAGTTTTCTTATTTGCTTTTTCCACTATGGTTTCCTGGTCTTATTATGGGATGAGATCCTGGACGTATTTATTCGGAAAAAGCAAAAAATCGGAAATGATCTATAAGGTAATATTCCTGTTATTTGTAGTGTTGGGAGCTTCAGTAAGCCTTGGTGCGGTGCTTAGTTTTTCAGATATGATGATTCTGGCTATGTCGTTTCCTAATATTATAGGCTTGTATATTATGTCTTCTGAAGTAAGGGAAGATATGGCAATCTATTGGGACCGACTTAAAACCGGAGGCTTATATATTAATCCTAAATTCAGAAAAGCAGAGGCTGATTCTTAGGGATTGGAACGAAATAACCTATCCATTTTGACTCGCTCTTTTGTACATTTACTGCGTTAANCCCGAANCCTCGGGACGCTTTAGCTAAGGCTAGATCTACGTTTTTTGCCTTGTCAATGTACAAAATAGCAACGTCAATTCTGGTCACTTTATTTCATCCCAAACCCTTAGCCAGAAAAGCGACTATTAATGCCCTAAAAATAAAATGATGCGATATACTTTATTCTTCTGTTTATTAGTAAGCTTAAGTTGCTTTAGTTGTAAAACTTCCTCTAACCATACAATATCAGAATCGAATAATAAGTATTCCTTTCTGGCTTTGGGAGATTCTTATACCATAGGTGAAAGTGTGGCCAAAACTGAACGCTGGCCGGTACAGCTGGTTTCCAGGTTGAATGAAGACGGTTATAAAGTGGCACCGCCCAAGGTTATAGCTAAAACCGGCTGGACTACCGGAGATCTACTTTCGGCCATGCGATCACAACTCAATTATACCAGAAAGTTCGATTTGGTTTCCATCTCCATTGGAGTGAATAATCAATATCAAGGTGGGAGTATGGAAGAGTATGAAGAAGAGTTGCGGCAAATTTTTAAGATGGCACTTAACTATTCCAAGAAAAGGGAGAAAGGGATTTTTGCTTTAAGCATTCCAGATTATGGAGTTACGCCGTTTGGAGAAAACAATGCAGAAACTATTAGAGAAGAAATAGACCAATTCAACGCGATTTTTAAAAAAGTTGCAGCCGATTTTGATGTAGATTTCTATAATATTACTCCTATTTCCAGGGAAGCAGCAAGGGATCCCGATTTGATTGCTGAAGATAACCTGCATCCCAGCGCTTTGATGTACCGGTATTGGGTAGATGAAATTATAGATGAAATCCCCCAAATGCTACCAGAAGAGTAGAAAAATAGCAGAAAGCTTATAGATTTCCCTAATTTTAACCCGAAATATTCACGAAATCGAACTCAATGTATTTTTGCGATTAAGTTTTACCAACATTTTTGATGCTCAAAAATGGGTGCAACTAAGTCGGGGTTAACCTGCTTAATCAGCGAAATGCTTTGAAATCAATGAATAATGCAGGTTAAAAATGCGGGAAGATTTTTTACATTATCTCTGGAAGTACAAAAAGTTTGATTTCACCCATGCGGAAACGACCCAGGGCGAGAAAATTCTTTTGATAGATAGTGGTACCCATAACTTTAATTCGGGACCAGACTTTTTTAATGCGAAATTAAAAATAGGAGACCAACTCTGGGCAGGAAATGTAGAGCTACATATCAAAGCTTCAGATTGGTATTTTCATCAACACGAAACAGATAGAAATTACGATAACGTTATTCTTCACGTGGTATGGGAAGATGATGTTCCCGTCTCCCGGCGCAACAAAACAACTATTCCTGCTTTAAGCTTAAAAAAACTGGTGGATGAAAAGTTGATTGACGAATACCAGAGACTTTTCGCATCACCGTCAACCTGGATAAATTGTGAGCATAGTTTTTCAGCAGTAAGCGATTTTACTTTAAGACATTGGCAAGAACGTATTTATCTGGAACGCTTAGAAGAGAAAGCTAATCTGATACAGCAGCTCTTAAAGCAATCGGAAAATAACTGGGAAGCGGTTTTATTTCAGCTTTTAGCGAAAAACTTCGGACTTAACCTTAACGGTGATGCTTTCTTGAGTGTGGCGCAAAGCTTTGGTTTTTCAGTTTTGCAGAAATCCGCTCCAAATAATTTACAATTGGAAGCGCTTTTTTTTGGACAGGCCGGCTTGTTGGATAAAAATATAAACAACAAATACTTAAAAGAGCTTAAAACGGAATATAAATATCTAAAACATAAATTTAAGCTTTCCAATACAGGGGTTACACGTCCCAAATATTTTCGGTTGCGACCAGATAATTTTCCGAATATTCGGTTTTCTCAATTGGCCTCACTTTATACAAAGCACAAATACTATTTTTCTGAATTAATGAATGCCAATAGCATCACTCTAATTTATAAACTCTTAGATGCAGAAACGGCTACTTTTTGGAAGACCCATTATACTTTTAATAAGCCCCATAAAGAAAGGGTGAAAAAGCTTCCGGAGAATTTTAAAGATCTCGTGATAATCAATACGATAATTCCCTTGCGGTTTTGTTTTGCAAAAGCACGTGGTATGGATGAGACAGAATTTCTTTTTTCCATTATGGAACAACTTGCTTCAGAAGAAAACAAAATAATAAAGGGGTTTAATAATCTACGTCCCAATACCACGGTTAACGCGCTGCAATCTCAAGCTATGTTACAACTTAAAAGCAGGTATTGCGATAAAAATAACTGTTTGCAATGTGCCATTGGGGTGAAATTACTGCAAGGGAATATGTGAAACAGGACCCAAAAAAACTGGAAGCAAAAGCCAAAATAAGGATTTTGCTCACGTGTGAAAGTTGTAAAATCTTACACCTTATCTTTTTTAATACGTAGGGGTTTTCTTATCTTCGGAGGGCTTTAAAATTTACTTGTAATTTATTTAGTCTTTCGATATGATGAGAATTTTGCTGCCTACAGATTTTTCTGAAAATGCCTTTAACGCGATTCGTTACGCAGTTAACCTATATGCCGAAGAAAAGTGCCATTTTATCTTGTTACATACACTTTATAATCCCGATTACATCATGTATAGTAGTTTGGGCCAGGTGTATAAAGAAAAATCTACCAAGGGACTGGAGAAAACCAAAGCCCGTATTCACGAGGAATTTTACAACGATAAACATGAGTTCGAACTTGTTTCTTCTTATGAAATGCTCCATCAGGAAATTCGAAACCGGGTTGAAGATCGGTCTATAGATATGATTGTTATGGGAACTAATGGAGCTGCTGGAGGAGAAGAAATACTTTTCGGCACCACCACGGTTCACGCCATTAAAGTGGCCAAATGCCCACTGTTGGCTATTCCGTCTAATTATGAATTCAAAAAGCCTAAAGACATTGTATTTGCCACAAAATATGAAATAGATTTTTCAGAATATCAGATGGATTTATTGAAAGAAATTGCGGTTCGCACTGGTGCTAAAATTCACGCCATGCGCGCCAATTATGGTATGGAATTAAAAGAAAGGCAACAGGCAGCCAAAGATGAATTAACTGGCTTTTTTGACGGGATGCCTTTTGAACATCACGATATCGCAGCCGATAGCGTACCACAGGCGCTGGAGAAATTAGCCCAAAAAACTCCCATTGATGTGTTGGTAATGATTAAGCACAAACGAACTTTTATTGAAAAACTGCTATTTACTTCGGTGATTCACGAAATTGGTTTTAACAGTAGCTCTCCTTTTCTTGTGCTTCCTGCAGAGAAATATGAGCCGGGGAAAGATTAATTTAAATCCCTCCAGAGGGTTTAATTCCACGAGGCTTGCCTCGCAATTTTTTAAAAGTATTCTCCAATTCATACCTCTTGGGCTTGCCCCGAGGTTCTTGATTTTATCTTGAATCCAGAAATTCGCTGCGGCCCATAAGATCTGTTTAGATAGATAGAAATAGAAAATTGATATTTAAATGTGAGGTTAGCCCCGCTAGTTTATTCCAGAAACTAATTTTAGGATAAAAAGTCTAACATAATCTTTTAGATACTATCTTTGTAATAATGAGAAAATTGGTTTATAAGATTCGTTATTTTTTTGAGAGACACGGTTTTTATGTTTCATCCCGCTTGGCCGATAAAATAGGAATGAGAGCTAAAAGCGTTCGCTTATTCTTTATTTATGCATCTTTTTTCACTTTAGGTTTCTGGTTTGTGGTTTATTTAATCCTTGCTTTTTGGTTAAAACTAAAAGACCTTGTTTATACAAAAAGAACTTCTGTTTTTGACCTTTAAAAAGCTTTAAATTTCTTTTCTTCTAAGTAAACTAAAGTTTATATGGCTTTAATCTTACCTTTTTTAACAATCTCTTTACAATTTAACTTCCAAAAATTTGAAAAAGAGTATTTTTTTAGCATCTTGCTTCGCGGAAATAAGATTTAAACTAAATATCAATTATTCTATATGAGAAAGTACCTGCTTTCATTGTTCTTTTTATTATCAATTTTCACGATCAATGCACAAGAACTAAAGGTTAAAGCCAAAGTTGGCAATCCCTCCAATATTATTAATAACGGATTTATAGACCTGGAAGTGTCGGGAGGTGAACCTCCTTACAAATATCACTGGTCCGATTCTCAAACATCTTTAGAATCTTCCCGTGCCGAAGGCCTTACCGAAGGCGTGCCTTATACGGTTAAAGTAACCGATAGCCAGGAAAATTCGGTTACTAAAAGTTTTGAAATTCAGGCAGATGCCATCACAGAACATTTTAATGGTACTTTTGTTCCCATAGTAGAGGGAATGACTTCCATACTTTTTTGGGATCCTTTTACCGCTATGGGAATTTACGATCCTAAGGTTTATGCCGAAGAAAGTAATGTGCCGGTTCCCGCCTGGAGCGTCGACGTGCAAGATAAATATAAATTAAAGGAATGGAAAGTAGCAAAAGGCGCTCATGTAGAGGAAGGCGACCTTATTGCCATTGTAAATTCAGAAAATAACGGGGATGTTGAAGTTTTAGCAAACGCCACAGGAATTGTAAACTACTTGGCAGCCGAAGGCGAAATGATTTGGGATTATGAAAATAACGCCGACCTTATTGAAACCAATGCGCACATGCTGGCGCAAATTAAATATGATGAACCACAACTCTTAACCAACCCAAACGGTACCCCCCAAACCCATAATATTCCATTTATTGTTGTTTGGTTAATTTTGGGAGCTGCCTTTTTCACGGTTAAAATGGGCTTTATCAACTTTAAAGGATTTAAACATTCTATAGATCTTGTAAAAGGTAAGTACGATGAGCCTAACGCACCGGGTAGTATCTCTCATTTTCAAGCTTTAACCACCGCGGTTTCGGCGACAGTAGGGCTTGGGAATATCGCTGGGGTAGCTGTGGCTGTTTCCCTGGGTGGAGCCGGGGCGACTTTTTGGATGATTATTGCCGGTTTACTGGGAATGGCTTCTAAATTTACAGAATGTACGCTGGGAGTTAAATATAGATTTATTAATTCTGAAGGTAGGATTTTTGGTGGCCCTATGAATTATTTGCGTTATGGTCTTGAGAAAAGAAAGATGAAAGGCCTGGGTAAGTTTCTTGCCGCGTTTTTTGCTATTCTAGGTATTGGCGCTTCTTTTGGAGGCGGGAATATGTTCCAGGCCAACCAGTCTTTCGAGATTTTACAAGGTCAGTTTGCTTTCTTAACCGGTAACGGTTTTTGGTTTGGTATTGTGGTTGCGGTTCTTGTAGGAATTGTAATTATTGGAGGCATACAAAGTATTGCTAAAGTAACCGAGAAAGTGGTGCCATTTATGGCAGCAGTATATGTGCTTGGTGCTTTAACAGTAATTATTATAAATATAGAAAATGTTGGTCCGGCGTTTGCCGCGATTTACAATGGAGCCTTTAATGCTACCGCTATGAAAGGTGGGATTATTGGAGTGCTCATTGTCGGTTTCCAAAGGGCGGCGTTCTCCAATGAGGCCGGGGTAGGTTCGGCCGCGATTGCCCACTCTGCAGCGAAAACAAATCATCCGCCTTCCGAAGGTCATGTTGCTTTGGTAGGGCCTTTTATCGATACGGTGGTAGTTTGTACCTTAACCGCGTTAGTATTAATCTTTACCGGAATGCACGAAGTCGCTGGAATAGGTGGAGTACAATTAACTTCAGATGCTTTTGCCAGTGTTATCTCATGGTTTCCTTATGTGCTTGCACTTGCAGTATTCTTATTTGCTTTTTCTACAATGATTTCCTGGTCTTACTATGGGATGCGTTCCTGGACCTATTTATTCGGAAAGAGTAAAAAAACGGAGTTGGCGTATAAAGTCTTGTTCCTGGTATTCGTTGTAGTGGGAGCCTCAGTAAGTCTGGGAGCCGTGCTGGATTTCTCAGATATGATGATTTTAGCAATGTCTTTTCCTAATATTATAGGACTTTACATTATGTCTGGCGAGGTAAGAAGAGATCTCAAGGAATACACTAGAAAACTTAAAGCCGGAGAGTTATTTAAAAAACAAGGTGAGGCTAATGCCAGCTAATTTTTAAAACATATGAAATCGATAAAATCCCATTTTGTGTTCACCAGGAGCCAGCAAAATGGGATTTTTCTTTTGGTTTGTTTTATAATTATACTCCAGTTAGTCTATCACTTTATAGACTTTTCTTCGGAAAAAAATAATGATGGACTTAGTCCTGCTGAAATTGAAAAATTCCAGGCCCAAATAGACTCTATAAAGACGACAAAAGAAAAGACCGGAGCTTTTAAACTTTATCCGTTTAATCCTAATTATATTTCAGATTTTAAAGGATATGAGCTGGGTATGAGTGTAGCCGAAATAGATTTGCTTCATCAATATCGCGATCAAAATAAATGGATAAATTCGGTGGCAGATTTTCAACAGGTGACTAGAGTTTCAGATTCTCTGTTAGCAGCAATTTCGCCTTATTTTAAATTCCCCGATTGGGTTGTTGAAGCCCAAAAAGAAAAAGCAGCTGTAAAAGCTTCGATTCCTTTAAAAGTTTTAGATTTGAATATTGCCACGGTAGAACAGCTTCAAGAGGTGAGCGGAGTAGGGGAAGTGCTGGCCAATCGCATTGTCAATTACAGGACTAAAATAGGCAAATTTAGAAGTGAACTTCAGTTAAAAGATATTTACGGACTAAATTATGAAACCCGGGAAAAACTTCAAGCTTCCTTTCGGGTTTCGAAAAATGAAAAACTTCCGTTGCTGAATATTAATCGGGCTAAAGTTTTAGAACTTGTAGAGGTGCCGTATATTAACTATGAACTTGCCAGAGAAATAATAGATTATCGTAAGTTACACGAAGAAATAAGTACTTTTGAAGAATTATCAAAAATAGAAGATTTTCCCTCAGATAAAATCGATAGAATTCAATTATATTTGAGCTTAAATTGATTATTCGGAAAGAGTTTGGTTATATTTTTGTTAATCTAAGCAAAACTTAAAGAAAATTAGTTTTTTTCGTGCGTATAAAGCTTTATTCTTATAGAGAGATTTACGCCGAACTTCAACTAAATGGCTGTCGTCTTATAATGTTTGTTTGATCCATTAGTTAGAAGTTGATTTATTGAATAGAAAAAAGAAACAGAAATTATTATGAATACAATGTATTTTACAGAGGAACATGAGCTTTTTAGAAAAAGCTTTCAGGACTTTTTAAAAAAGGAGGTAGTTCCGCATATCGAGAAATGGGAAAAATCGGGTACCATCGAACGATTTATTTGGAAGAAGTTTGGAGAGATGGGATATTTTGGTCTAAATCAGCCAGAAAAATATGGCGGAATGGGACTGGATATTTTTTACACCGTGATATTTTTGGAAGAACTTCAGAAAATAAATAGCGGCGGATTTGCAGCAGCTATGTGGGCGCATGCCTATTTAGCGATGACCCACGTGAATAAAGAGGGAGATGAAGCTTTAAAAGAAAAGTACCTAACCCCAAGTATTGAAGGGGATAAAATAGGTTGTCTTTGTATTACGGAGCCTTTTGGCGGCTCTGATGTTGCCGGTATGAGAAGTACGGCAGTAAAAAAAGAAGATAAATATATTTTGAATGGCTCTAAAACCTTTATTACCAACGGGATTTATTCAGATTATTTGGTAATAGCCGCAAAGACCGATCTCGATAAAGGGAATAAAGGAATGAGTATTTTTATAGTAGATAGGGATACCCCGGGAATTTCGGCTTCAAAATTAGATAAATTGGGATGGCGGGCCTCAGATACAGCAGAACTTGCTTTTGACGATGTAGAAATTCCGGTTGAAAATTTAATGGGAGAAGAAGGGAAAGGTTTTTCCTATATCATGCAGCATTTCGCTTTAGAACGTTTAATAATGGGGATTAACGCCCACTCACGCGCCGAATACGCTTTAGATTATACGATGGGCTATATGGCAGAGCGGGAAGCTTTTGGAACTACAATAGACAAATTTCAGGCTTTAAGACATTCTGTAGCCGATATGGCGAGCGAAGTAGAGATAAACAAGGAGTTTAATTATTCGGTAGCCAAACGTTTGGACCTGGGGCAATATGTGGTAAAAGAAGCAAGTATGTCCAAACTAGTTTCTACAAAAATGGCCGATAAAGTTATTTACGAATGTCTTCAATTGTTAGGAGGTTACGGTTATATGGAAGATTATCCTCTAGCCAGAATGTTTCGCGACAGCCGCTTGGGCCCAATAGGAGGCGGTACTTCTGAAATTTTGAGAGAAATTATCGCTAAAATGATCATCGATAAGAAGGAATACAAGCCGGCAGCGCGATAGTTTTTTAGATGGGCATTTTAGCGAAAATACTTTTCCATTATCGCTAAAATGATCATCGACAAGAAAGAATACAAACCAGCAGCACGATAGTTTTTGGATGGTTATTTTAGCGAAAATACTTTTTCATTATCGCTAAAATGATCATCGATAAGAAGGAATATAAACCGGCAGCGCGATAGTTTTCTTTAATTTATTTTGTAAAAGGCGGAGTGCGATTTTTTAAATAATCAGTCTTACTTCGCCTAATTCCTGCACCTGGTACGGGAACTCATCTCCCGGAGCTCCAATAAACATAAAGTTAGTTGGGATATTCCAGCGTTTAGATAACTCCTGGATTTTTTCTGGACCAAATTCTCCCGGTTCTGCAATAAATTCAATTTTAATATCTGGATAAGCCCTATCCAAAACCTCCAGATCTTTTTCTAGATTTTCAGGTAACTTTTCTCCTTCTTTCACTATCATTACGATTTTTATATGCCTGGTAGGTTCATTGTGCTTTATATATAACATGACCTTATTCAAACTTTCAACCTTATCTCCGGCTGTAAAAAAAACAAACTGCTTCCCGCTAATTTCAGCGAGTTTATATTTGGTCATTTTATTTAGAGACCTGAATAATTTACTATTTTCAGGGAGCAGTCTTCTAAAAGTAAGAAGTGCGCCTTTTAGAATATAATGATTATACAACATGAAGTAAATAATAAATAAAGTGGGAAGTAAATACTCAATGAAAATCAATAAATAGGGAGGGTTCAATATGATATTACCTGCAACAGCAGAGAGTACTGCGGCAATGGCTATAAGTACCGCAATCCAGGAGGCGCGCTCTGGTCTGGGAAGTTTTTTTCGTTTTATTTTTAGAAGCACGTTTCCAACACCAAAAAGAGCCATAACCAGTAAAAAAGCGATAGTGTAAATTCCGGCTAACTTGGCGATATTACCGCTGGTAACTAAGAGAATGGATACCGTAAGCAAGAAAAATAGAATAAAAATGATATAAGAACTATTTCTACCATTCTTCTTTAAAAGAATGCTGGGTAAAATTCTATCCAGGGCCATTCGTTCCATAAGTCCGCCAACCCCAACGTATGAAGTTAAGACGGCACCGCTTAAAACTATTGCCGCATCTAAGCTTACCAAAAATCCTAACCAATTGCCTCCGGTGGTTTCCCCTAAAAACGCCAGCAATGCTTCCTGATTTTCTCCCACCGTACTCACGGGAAGGATTGCCAGGGCCAAAAAGGCCAGTAGCGGATTGAAAACACTTACCACAATCCACATATTTCTTAAGGTTTTAGGGAAAACTCCTTTTTTCTGTTCCTCTACATAATTGGCCGAACTTTCAAATCCGCTAATTCCCAGCATCGCTGCAGAGAATCCGAAAAATAAGGCCGTGACAATACCGCCTTCCACGGGTAATTGAAAATTATTGAGCAACACTTCAAAACCCTGGGTGAAAAAGAAATAAATACAAAAGCCCGAAAGTAGGCTTAGCGAAACTAAATGGAAAAGAAATATAGCAACAGCGACTTTAGAAGATTCCCCTATACCCAATATGACCAAGCCCATAAAAGCAGCTAGCAGTCCTATGGTGACCGGAATAATGGGAATTACTTCCCAAATACTGTGGGCGTAATGTACAGCTTCTGTAGCAGAGATAACGGCGGTAGCCATATAAGATAAAATGGTAAGGGCCGCAGCCAGGGCAGCAGTAGATTTCTTTGTGGTATTTAAAAGTGCATTGTAGGCGCCACCATTCAACGGAAGTGCGCCAACCACTTCCCCGTAAATTTTTCTGAATAAAAATAAAACAACTGCTACCATTAGTAGCGAAATCCAGGCGTATTGACCTGCGTAGAAGATCGCGAGAGCTGAAACGTAGAGACAGGATGAACTTATATCATTGCCGCAAATGGCGGTTGCCTCCAACTGGTTTAGTTTTTTTGCCATCGGTTTATTTTGATTCTTATACTAAAGGTAAATAAGAATATTTAAGAAAATATAAAGAAGGTGTTAAAGATGAAGTTTTCAGGAATTGTCAGATGGAGACCCTCTACAAAAAATTTGAAAAACGGCGAATATTGACGTCTGTCTCTATAGCATGGATTTTCAATTACTGTCAGGTCGAGTGCGCGACTGAAAGAAGCATGTATCGAGACCTTCTTTGAAAACAAGAACATTTACAAACGAAAGACTTCTCGATACAATTTCATCCTCACTCTCGTTCGGAAAAAACCACTATCGAAGTGACATCATTGTGGAATTTCGCTATCGCTCCAGAAAAAACCACACGAAGTGACAGCCCAACTAATTAATATTGAGTGCTTTGATTAAATAATGTCAATGATAGTTGGTCGAAATCTTTTTGAAATAAAAAAAGGCCACGAATACACCAATAATCAAAATTTATTCGTGGCAAAAATTATTCTACGCTTTAAACCTTAATCATAATTATTACTGTTTTTTGAAATTTTAAATGGGGGTAATTTTGACATTAAGAAAAAAAATAAAACTTTTGGACGCTGGAAAGGCTTTCAGAATAAAAAAAGAATATTTATTGGCAGTTTAGATATTTAAAGTATCTTTGCACTTCTAAAGAGAGGGGGTGATGACACTATGTTAATAATACCAGTAAAAGACGGAGAGAATATAGATAGAGCGCTAAAGCGTTTTAAACGAAAGTTCGACAAAACCGGAACAATGCGCCAGCTGAGAAGCCGCCAGCATTTTACTAAGCCTTCTGTTGCGAAGAGAGCGCAAACTCAAAAAGCTGAATACATTCAGCATTTGAGAGATCAGGAAGACATCTAGTAAGTAAGAAGATTCTGGTTTTTTGAAATTATATTTCTCAAAACGATATATAACTGTTGATAGATTAAAGTTTAGTAACTTTGTCTGTCAACAGTTTTTTTTATGCCCTTTTCTAAATTCCTAGATTATTTGCAATTGGAGAAGAAATATTCTCCCAATACTTTAACTGCTTATAAAACCGATCTTACTTCGTTCGCCGAATTTATTCAGCAGGAATTTCAGGAAAACGAATTGAAGAATGTCGCTTACCCTCAAATAAGAAACTGGATCGTTGCTTTGGTAGGGGAGGGGATTTCCAATAAATCTATAAACCGAAAGATTTCTTCTCTAAAAGCTTACTACCGCTTTTTGCAAAAAACCGGAGATGTGAAATATTCTCCTTTAGCCAGGCATAAGGCTTTGAAAACTACCAATACATTACAGGTTCCTTTTTCTGAAGCGGAAATAAAGGAAGTGCTGGAGCATTTTGATACTTCAAGTTTCGAAGGGCTTCGGGATAAGTTAATTATAGAGTTGTTTTATACTACGGGGCTTAGGCGTATTGAACTTATCGAGATCCAACTTCAAAATGTAAGCTTAACCGGAAAGTATATAAAAATTCTGGGCAAGAGACAAAAGGAACGAATTATCCCATTGCTCCCGGGAGTCATAATAAATATAAAAGAATACCTAAAAGAAAGAAGCCTTATTTTAGAAGGAAAAGAAAGTATCTATCTATTTATTTCTCAAAAGGGGATTAAATTGTACGAAAGCCTTGTTTATAGAATTATAAATAATTATTTTAGTAAGGTGTCTGGCAAAACAAAGAAAAGTCCGCATATTCTGCGGCATTCTTTTGCTACACATTTATTGAACCAGGGTGCTAATTTAAATGCGGTTAAAGAGTTGTTAGGCCATTCCAGTCTTGCGGCAACGCAAATATATACTCATAATAATATAGCTGAACTGAGCAAAGTGCATAAGATGGCGCATCCCAGGAATAAAAAGACCGAATAAGATAATTGTTTAATTAAATTCTACCGAAAATGAAAGTAAATGTGCAATCTGTCAACTTCAATGCCGATCAAAAGCTTATAGATTTTATTCAGCTAAGACTGGATAAACTTGAAAATTACTATGATAAAATAATTTATGCCGATGTGTATCTAAAAGTTCAGAATACTAGTGAGAAAGAAAATAAAATAACAGAAATATTACTGAGCATTCCCGGGGGCGATATTATGGTAAAAAAGACCTGTAAAAAGTTTGAGGAATGTATGGATGAGTGTGCCTCATCCTTACAGAGACAGTTAATTAAGCGAAAAGAAAAATTAAGTAGCCACGTTTAAATATTTTTAAATATTTGTTTTGCGAAAGAAATAATTTGCATACATTTGCAGTCCGTTAGAAATAGCGGACTTTTTTATGCTGAAAAAGGAAGCGTAAAGGCCGATGTAGCTCAGCTGGCTAGAGCAGCTGATTTGTAATCAGCAGGTCGTGGGTTCGAGTCCCTCCATCGGCTCTTGAAAGATTGAAAATAGTGTTTTTTAAAGTTTAATGTATTAAAAATTAAGCGTTTAAAAAATTTGCTGAAAATTTTTGGAAAAATGCTTTGGACGGTGCTGTAAATTTATGTTTATTTGCAGCCGTTAAAAAACAAACCGTCATAAAGCTTAGTCAGTATGCTGGCTACGGTTCTATGAAATAGTGGAAAAATTAACATTGGGGAGATACTCAAGCGGCCAACGAGGGCAGACTGTAAATCTGCTGACTACGTCTTCGCAGGTTCGAATCCTGCTCTCCCCACGATTGAGCGTAAAGCTAAGGTGGTTCCTGCACAGGTTCCCCGAAGCTTCGGGGCTGCTCTCCCCACTTTTAGATTTAAAATTCAATTTTTAAATTGAATAAATTGCGGGAGTAGCTCAGTTGGTAGAGCGTCAGCCTTCCAAGCTGAATGTCGCCGGTTCGAACCCGGTCTCCCGCTCTAAGTCTTTTTGAAGACGACGGCGTTTAATATTTAGGTTAAATAATGTTTGAAGCAGAAAGCAGGGTGAGAATCCCGAGATTTCGGGACTGAGTGAGCTTGTAAAAAGCGAACCGAAGGGAACCCGGTCTCCCGCTCTAAGTCTTTGATTTGAAGATAAGTTTAAATTGAAAAATTGACTCTTGTTGGATAGGAAAAGTAGGGTGAGAACCCTGAAGCCTCTAGGCTTATTGAAGTGAGAATGGAATATAGGGAAACCTTATATTCTGCTCAAAAACTTTCAGTATTAAATAAACTTTAAAATTATTTTGATTTTTGTTTTAGCATAGAGGAGAAGTAAGAATTTTCAATTTTCTAAGGAATAAATGTCTTAGAATTTATTTTCTTGCTTTCAAATAAGAAGTCTTTTGTTAGGCTTTTTGTTTATGTTTTCGGTTTTAAATAATTATCCGTAGGCCATNATTGGTTTGTGGTTTTTGTTGTTTGAGACTGTGAAATTTCGNAAAGATTAAACTTTAGATTGCCGACGTAGCTCAGGGGTAGAGCGTTTCCTTGGTAAGGAAGAGGTCACGAGTTCAATTCTCGTCGTTGGCTCTAGATTGTATTAAATTGAACACTAATATATAACTAAGATTAAATAAGTATTAATTATGGCAAAGGAAAAATACGATCGTTCCAAACCGCACCTTAATATCGGTACGATTGGACACGTAGATCACGGAAAAACTACTTTAACTGCAGCGATTACTAAGGTAATGGCTGATGCTGGATATTCTGAAGCTAGTGCGTTTGATCAAATTGACAACGCTCCAGAAGAAAAAGAAAGAGGTATTACAATTAACTCTTCTCACGTAGAGTATTCAACTGCTAACCGTCACTATGCACACGTTGACTGTCCTGGTCACGCCGATTATGTAAAGAACATGGTTACTGGTGCTGCTCAAATGGACGGTGCTATTCTTGTTGTTGCTGCAACAGATGGACCTATGCCGCAAACTCGTGAGCACATCCTTTTAGGACGCCAGGTAGGTATTCCTAGAATTGTTACTTTCTTGAATAAAGTGGATTTAGTAGATGATGAGGAATTATTGGAACTTGTTGAGATGGAAGTAAGAGATTTGCTTTCTTTCTACGAGTATGATGGTGATGATGCTCCTGTAATTTCAGGATCTGCTCTTGGAGCTCTTCAAGGAGATGAAAAATGGGCTAAGTCTGTTTTAGATCTTATGGCAGCTGTAGATGAGTGGATTGAATTGCCAGAACGTGATGTAGATAAGCCTTTCTTGTTACCAATTGAAGATGTATTCTCTATTACCGGTCGTGGTACTGTTGCTACCGGACGTATTGAAACTGGAATTGCCAACACTGGAGATTCTGTTGAAATCATTGGGATGGGAGCTGGAAAACTTACTTCTACTGTTACGGGAGTAGAGATGTTCCGTAAAATTCTTGATAGAGGTGAAGCTGGAGATAATGTTGGAATATTACTAAGAGGTATCGAGAAGACTCAGATTACTCGCGGAATGGTTATTTGTAAGCCAGGATCTGTAACTCCTCACTCTAAATTTAAGGCAGAAGTTTATATCCTTAAGAAAGAAGAAGGTGGACGTCACACTCCATTCCATAACAACTACCGTCCTCAGTTTTACGTACGTACCACTGATGTTACAGGAACAATTAACCTTCCTGATGGAGTAGAAATGGTAATGCCTGGTGATAACCTTACAATTACTGTAGAGCTTATCCAAACAATTGCAATGAATACCGGACTTCGTTTTGCTATCCGTGAAGGTGGTAGAACAGTAGGTGCTGGACAGGTAACTGAAATTTTAAATTAATTACAGTTTAGATATTAAAAGGTATCCCGCTTGGGCGGGATGCCTTTATTTATCTTACATAAACGGGTTTAGCTCAGTTGGTAGAGCACTGGTCTCCAAAACCAGGTGTCGGGAGTTCGAGCCTCTCAACCCGTGCTTAAATTGAAATATTGAATTACATGAGGCGAGAATCTCGGAACCGATCGCAGCGATAGCAAAGTATCGGGGAGCCTCTCAACGTAGTTTACACTGAGTGAGATCGAAGTGTGCTTAAATTGAAATATTGAATTGAATGAGGCGAGAAGCCCGAAATCTCGGGGCCGATCGCAGCGATAGCGAAGTATCGGGAAGCCTCTCAATTCGTGTTTATAGAAATATAACTCACGTAGTCTGAAATTTTAAAAATTTCGAAATACGTGGAAATACCATAACAATCAGATGGCAGCAATTGGCAATTATATATCAGAATCGTACAGCGAATTGAGAAACCACGTTACCTGGACTAGTTGGCCTGAAGCCCAGCGTCTTACTATTCTGGTGGCGGTATTTTCAATAATTTTTTCACTGGTAATTTGGGGAGTAGATACCGTATTTAGCTCAGCTATTGAACAGTATTTTGAATGGATTAAATCGTAAATACAGTTAGATGTCAGAGGCAAAAGAAAAAAAGTGGTATGTAGTTCGTGCCGTTAGCGGCCAGGAAAACAAGGTCAAAGACTATATTGAGAAAGAGGTAGCTCATCTTAAGATGGAAGACTACCTGGATCAGGTACTGGTTCCTACAGAAAAAGTAATTCAGGTACGGAAAGGTAAAAAAATAAACAAAGAACGTGTTTATTTTCCTGGTTATATTATGATTCAGGCTAGCCTGGATGGTGAAATGCCTCACGTTATTAAAGGTATAAATGGTGTTATTGGATTTCTAGGGGAAACAAAAGGAGGAGATCCTGTTCCTTTAAGAAAATCTGAAGTAAATAGAATGTTAGGTAAAGTTGACGAATTGGCTGTGAAAACAGAAAACGTGGCGATACCATTTACTATGGGAGAAACCATAAAAGTTATAGACGGTCCGTTTAATGGCTTTAATGGAACTGTAGAAAAGATTAATGAAGAAAAGCGTAAGCTTGAGGTAATGGTAAAGATTTTCGGAAGAAAAACGCCATTAGAATTGAGCTATATGCAAGTAGAGAAAGTATAAAGAATTTTGTTACCAAGTTTTTGATGGTTTTTTAAAGCTTCCACTCTAATAAACTATCACCTTAAAAATTAAGAAAATGGCAAAAGAAGTAAGTAAAGTTGTAAAACTACAAGTTCGCGGAGGTGCTGCTAACCCATCACCGCCTGTTGGACCTGCTTTGGGTGCTGCCGGGGTAAATATCATGGAATTCTGTAAGCAATTCAATGGTAGAACCCAGGATAAACAAGGTAAAGTGTTGCCGGTTGATATCACAGTTTTTTCAGATAAGTCTTTCGACTTTGTGATTAAAACTCCTCCCGCTGCTGTACAATTGTTGGAAGCATCTAAGGGTAAAAAAGGTTCAGGAGAACCTAACAGAAAGAAAATAGCAAGTGTTTCTTGGGATCAGGTTAGAGCTATCGCAGAAGATAAGATGCAGGATTTAAACACCTTCACTGTAGAATCTGCTATGAAAATGGTTGCTGGAACAGCTCGTTCAATGGGAATAACTGTAAAAGGTGATGCACCGTTTTAATCCAAAAAGAAATTAAAAATGGCAAAATTGACAAAAAAGCAAAAAGAGGCCCAATCTAAAATTGAGAGCAATAAAGCTTACTCGGTTGCAGATGCTTCTGCTTTAATTAAAGACGTTGCTAGCGAAAACTTTGATGCATCTGTGGATTTAGCGATTCGTTTGAATGTAGATCCTAGAAAAGCCAACCAAATGGTAAGAGGTGTTGTAAGCCTTCCGCATGGTACTGGTAAAGATGTGAAAGTTCTTGCGTTGGTAACTCCAGATAAAGAAGAAGAGGCAAAAGAAGCCGGAGCCGATTATGTTGGTTTAGATGAATATCTAGACAAGATAAAAGGTGGATGGACAGACGTAGATGTGATTATCACTATGCCTAGTGTTATGGGGAAATTAGGACCTTTGGGACGAATTTTAGGACCAAGAGGTTTAATGCCCAACCCTAAAACAGGGACCGTAACAATGGATGTTGCTAAGGCAGTTTCTGATGTGAAAGCTGGTAAAATTGACTTTAAAGTTGATAAAACCGGAATTGTTCACGCTGGAATAGGAAAATCATCATTTGATGCTGAAAAGCTTGCAGGTAACGCAAGAGAATTATTAACTACTTTAGTGAAGTTGAAACCTCAGGCCTCTAAGGGTATATATATTAGAAGTATATTTATGTCCTCTACAATGAGCCCGAGCGTTCAGGTTGATACTAAAAAGTTCACTGAGCAATAAAGTATAGATTATGACAAGAGAAGAGAAATCAATAGTAATTGAAGATTTAACTGCCCAGTTAACTGATAATTCTGTAGTTTATTTAGCAGATATATCTGGCCTTGACGCCAAAAAAACAACTAATTTACGTAGAGCTTGTTTTAAGGCTAACGTAAAACTGGCTGTAGTTAAAAATACTTTGCTGGCTAAAGCCATGGATGCTTCAGACAAAGAATTTGGGGAACTTCCTTCAGTATTAAGTGGGAATACTTCAATAATGTTATCTGAAGTTGGTAATGCACCAGCTAAAGTAATTAAAGAATTCAGAAAGAAAAACGAAAGACCACTTCTTAAAGGAGCTTTTGTTGATGAAGGAATCTACGTAGGAGATGACTACCTTGATACCCTGGTTAACATTAAATCTAAAGAAGAAGTTATTGGAGATATCGTTGGCCTATTGCAATCACCTGCTAAAAATGTTATTTCAGCACTTAAATCGGGTGGCGGTAAATTGTCTGGTATTCTTAAAACCCTTTCCGAAAAGGAAGGATAAAATAGTACGCACTTTTTTAACAAATATAAATTAAAGAACTTTTTAAAAACGATAGAAAATGGCAGATTTGAAAGATTTCGCAGAACAATTGGTTAACTTAACCGTAAAAGAGGTAAATGAGTTGGCTGATATCTTAAAAGAAGAATATGGAATTGAGCCTGCAGCTGCTGCAGTTGCTGTTGCCGGTGGCGGTGCCGCTGAAGGTGAAGAAGCTGAAGTGCAAACAGAATTCGACGTAATTCTTAACGCTCCAGGTGGTTCTAAATTGGCAGTTGTTAAGCTTGTAAAAGAGCTTACAGGTCTTGGTCTTAAAGACGCTAAAGCATTAGTAGATGGCGCACCAGCTCCAGTAAAAGAAGGAGTTGCTAAAGATGAAGCTGAAGCACTTAAATCACAGCTAGAAGAAGCAGGAGCCGAGGTTGAGCTTAAATAAGCTTGACAAAGCAATATTATTTAGGTTTAGACCTCAGGATGCGTTCCTGAAGGTCTAAACCCTTTTGCGTATATAGAAGAAAATCTATAACGCGCCCGTTTTTTAATAAATTATAATCCGTCCATTGATGTTAGCAAAGCAAACTGAAAGAGTGAGTTTCTCCTCTGTAAAGAAGCCTGATTACCCCGACTTTTTGGATATCCAAATAAAGTCGTTCCAGGATTTCTTTCAATTAGAAACCAAATCAGAAGAGCGGGGAAATGAAGGTCTTTATAATACCTTCCTGGAAAACTTCCCTATTACGGATACCCGTAATCAATTTGTTCTAGAATTTTTAGATTATTTTGTGGACCCGCCAAGATATTCCATCCAAGAATGTATAGAGCGTGGTTTAACCTATAGTGTACCTCTAAAAGCCAGGTTAAAATTATATTGTACCGATCCTGAACATGAAGATTTTGAAACCATTGTACAGGACGTTTATTTAGGAACTATTCCTTACATGACACCAAGTGGTACTTTTTGTGTCAATGGTGCAGAACGTGTAGTAGTTTCACAACTTCACCGTTCTCCGGGAGTTTTCTTTGGACAATCGTTCCACGCAAACGGAACAAAACTTTATTCTGCCCGTGTAATTCCGTTTAAAGGTTCCTGGATAGAATTTGCTACCGATATTAATAGCGTGATGTACGCGTATATCGATAGAAAGAAAAAATTACCTGTTACTACACTTTTCCGCGCTATTGGATTTGAACGCGATAAAGACATTCTTGAAATTTTTGACCTTGCAGAAGAGGTTAAAGTTTCTAAAACAGGACTTAAAAAAGTATTAGGCCGTAAATTGGCCGCACGTGTATTGAATACCTGGTATGAAGATTTTGTTGATGAAGATACAGGCGAGGTAGTTTCAATAGAACGTAATGAGATCGTTTTAGATCGTGATACAGAACTGAAAAAAGATCATATAGAAGAAATTCTTGAGACCGGAAGTAAAACTATCCTTCTTCATAAAGAAGATAACTCTACCGGAGATTATGCTATTATTCATAATACCTTACAAAAGGATCCTACCAATTCTGAAAAAGAAGCGGTAGAACATATCTATCGTCAACTTCGTAATGCCGAACCGCCAGATGAGGAAACCGCGCGTGGAATTATCGATAAGTTGTTCTTCTCAGACCAACGTTACAGCCTTGGAGAAGTTGGGCGATATAGAATGAATAAAAAACTTGGTCTTGATGTGGCTATGGATAAGCAAGTGCTTACCAAAGATGATATCATTACCATTGTTAAATATCTAATTGAGTTGATTAACTCCAAAGCAGAGATTGATGATATTGATCACCTTTCTAACCGTCGTGTTAGAACGGTAGGGGAACAATTATCTCAGCAGTTTGGTGTTGGTCTTGCACGTATGGCTCGTACCATTCGTGAAAGAATGAACGTTCGTGATAACGAAGTGTTTACTCCAATAGATTTAATTAACGCGAAGACCTTGTCTTCTGTGATTAATTCTTTCTTTGGTACCAACCAGTTATCACAATTTATGGATCAAACCAACCCGCTTGCAGAGATTACGCACAAGCGTCGTCTTTCTGCATTAGGGCCAGGAGGTCTTTCTAGGGAAAGAGCTGGTTTTGAAGTTCGTGATGTTCACTATACTCACTACGGAAGGCTTTGTCCTATAGAAACTCCAGAGGGTCCAAACATTGGGCTTATTTCCTCACTTGCGGTATATGCGAAAGTAAATGGAATGGGCTTTATTGAGACGCCTTACCGTAAAGTTGATAATGGAAAAGTAAATACTTCTGAAGAACCTATTTACCTAAGTGCAGAAGAGGAAGAGGACAAGAAAATCGCTCAGGCTAACATCCCTCTTAAAGACGATGGTACTATAGATTCTGAAAGGGTTATTGCCCGTATGGAAGGTGACTTCCCGGTAGTAGAACCAAAAGAGATTCATTATACCGATGTGGCACCAAACCAGATTTCATCTATCTCGGCTTCGTTAATTCCGTTCCTGGAACACGATGATGCGAACCGTGCCTTGATGGGATCTAACATGATGCGCCAGGCCTTGCCTTTATTGCAAGCAGATTCGCCGATTGTTGGAACTGGCCTTGAACGCCAGGTAGCTACAGATTCCCGTGTGTTGATTAATGCTGAAGGAGAAGGGGAAATAGAATATGTAGATGCTAAACAAATAATTATAAAATACGATCGTACGGAAGAAGAACGTATGGTGAGCTTTGAAAGTGATTCGAAGAGCTACAATCTTATTAAGTTCCGTAAAACGAACCAGGGATCTTCCATCAACCTAAAACCCATTGTTAGGGTAGGAGATAGGGTTACCCAGGGGCAGGTATTATGCCAGGGTTACGCTACCGAAGCAGGGGAACTTGCTTTGGGAAGAAATATGAAGGTTGCTTTTATGCCCTGGAAAGGTTACAACTTTGAGGATGCGATTGTAATTTCAGAAAAAGTGGTTAGAGAAGATATCTTTACTTCTATCCACGTAGATGAATATTCGCTGGAAGTACGTGATACTAAATTAGGGAATGAAGAATTGACCAACGATATTCCTAACGTTTCAGAAGAGGCCACAAAAGACCTTGATGAACACGGAATGATTAGAATTGGAGCCGAAGTTAAACCCGGCGACATTCTTATTGGTAAGATCACTCCGAAAGGAGAGAGCGACCCAACCCCTGAGGAAAAATTACTACGTGCTATTTTTGGCGATAAAGCAGGAGATGTTAAAGACGCCTCGCTTAAAGCCTCCCCATCTTTAAATGGAGTGGTTATAGACAAGAAATTGTTTGCCCGTGCAGTTAAAGATAAGCGTAAAAGAGCGCAGGATAAAGAAGATGTTGCGGCACTGGAGAAAAAGTACGATGCTAAATTCGCTAATTTAAAAGCCGAACTTGTAGATAAATTATTTACAATTGTTGGTGGAAAAACGGCACAGGGAGTAATAAACGATCTTGGGGAAGAGGTAATGCCTAAAGGGAAAAAATACACCCTTAAAATGTTAAATGCGGTAGATGATTATACGCACTTAATTCACGGCACCTGGACCACAGACGACAATTTGAATACTATGGTGGCAGACCTTCTTCATAATTATAAAATTAAAGAAAACGATCTTCAGGGGAACTTGAGAAGAGAGAAGTTTACCATCTCTGTAGGAGATGAGCTTCCATCTGGTATCCTTAAGCTTGCTAAGGTTTACGTTGCTAAGAAACGTAAATTAAAAGTGGGGGATAAAATGGCGGGACGTCACGGTAACAAAGGTATTGTTGCTAGAATCGTTCGTCAGGAAGATATGCCGTTCCTGGATGATGGTACACCGGTAGAAATCGTATTGAACCCACTTGGGGTGCCTTCTCGTATGAATATTGGTCAGATTTACGAAACTGTACTTGGATGGGCAGGACAAAAGCTTGGTAATAAATATGCGACCCCAATTTTTGATGGGGCTAGTATAGACCAAATTAACGAGCTCACCGATAAAGCCGGAATTCCAAGATATGGACACACCTATCTTTATGATGGTGGTACCGGAGACCGGTTTGACCAGCCTGCAACAGTAGGTGTAATTTATATGTTGAAGTTAGGACATATGATTGAAGATAAGATGCACGCCAGGTCTATTGGACCATACTCACTTATTACCCAGCAACCGCTTGGTGGTAAAGCGCAGTTTGGTGGCCAACGATTTGGAGAGATGGAAGTTTGGGCCCTTGAAGCTTATGGAGCCTCAAGTACCTTGCGTGAAATCCTAACAGTGAAATCTGATGACGTTATAGGAAGGGCTAAAACTTACGAGTCTATCGTAAAAGGAGAGCCTATGCCAGAACCCGGCCTGCCAGAATCTTTCAACGTACTTATGCACGAATTGAAAGGTCTTGGTCTGGATATTAAATTAGAAGAATAAAATACTGTTTGTAAAGGGGCGCTACGGCGTCCCACATAACAGGTTTTTCACAATAATTAGAGCAGCAGTTATTATGGCTAGAAATAATGATAAGAATACAGTAAAGAGATTTAATAAAATCTCTATCGGTTTGGCTTCCCCGGAATCTATCCTCGCAGAGTCCCGTGGCGAAGTTCTAAAACCGGAAACTATCAACTATCGTACGCACAAACCAGAGCGTGACGGTTTGTTTTGTGAGCGTATTTTTGGTCCTGTAAAGGATTACGAATGTGCCTGCGGTAAATATAAAAGAATACGGTACAAAGGAATTGTTTGTGACCGTTGTGGGGTAGAAGTAACCGAAAAACAAGTACGTAGAGACCGTGTAGGACACATTAATTTGGTAGTTCCTGTAGCACATATCTGGTATTTTCGTTCTTTACCCAATAAAATTGGATACCTGCTTGGCCTTCCTTCTAAGAAATTAGATATGATTATTTACTACGAACGTTACGTGGTAATTCAAGCTGGGATCGCTAAGAATGAAGAAGGGGAGCCTTTAAAGAAAATGGATTTCCTTACCGAAGAAGAATATCTTAATGTTTTAGATAGTCTTCCGCAAGAAAATATGTACCTCGAAGACGGCGACCCTAATAAGTTTATCGCTAAGATGGGTGCAGAATGTCTTATCGAAATACTAAAAAGAATAGACCTTAACGAACTTTCTTACGAGTTAAGGCATAAGGCAAACAACGAAACTTCCAAACAACGTAAAACCGAGGCGCTTAAACGTCTTCAGGTTGTGGAAGCGCTTCGGGATGCCAATAAAAATCGTGAAAACAAGCCGGAATGGATGATTATGAAAGTGGTTCCTATAATTCCGCCGGAATTAAGACCACTTGTACCACTTGACGGTGGACGTTTCGCGACTTCAGATTTGAATGATCTTTACAGAAGGGTAATTATTCGTAACAACCGACTTAAAAGATTAATGGAGATTAAAGCTCCTGAAGTGATTTTGCGTAACGAGAAACGTATGCTTCAGGAATCGGTAGATTCACTTTTTGATAATACCAGGAAATCTTCCGCAGTAAAAACCGACTCTAACCGTCCGTTAAAATCGCTTTCTGACTCTCTTAAAGGGAAGCAGGGACGTTTTCGCCAGAACTTACTTGGTAAACGTGTAGATTATTCAGCACGTTCGGTAATTGTGGTGGGGCCAGAGTTGAAGATGTACGAATGTGGTATTCCAAAAGATATGGCTGCCGAGCTGTACAAACCTTTCGTGATTAGAAAACTAATTGAACGTGGGATTGTAAAAACAGTAAAATCTGCCAAAAAGATTATTGATAAAAAAGAGCCGGTAGTATGGGATATCTTAGAGAATGTTCTTAAAGGACATCCTGTGTTGCTTAACCGTGCTCCTACGCTTCACCGTCTTGGGATACAGGCTTTTCAGCCTAAACTTATTGAAGGGAAAGCGATACAATTGCACCCATTGGCCTGTACGGCATTTAACGCCGATTTTGATGGCGATCAGATGGCGGTGCACTTGCCACTTGGGCCAGAGGCTATTTTAGAAGCACAATTGTTAATGTTGGCTTCCCATAATATCCTTAACCCGGCAAACGGTTCGCCAATTACTGTTCCATCTCAAGATATGATTCTTGGTCTTTATTATATGACCAAGTCTAGAAAATCTACAGACCAACTTATTGTTAAAGGGGAAGGACTTACTTTCTATTCAGACGAAGAAGTGGTAATCGCTTATAATCAGAAGAAAGTAGATCTTAACGCTGAAATAAAAATTAGAGCCAAAGACTTTAACGAAGCTGGAGAGCTGGTTTATCAGATTATCGAAACCACCGTTGGTAGGGTACTCTTTAACCAGGCTGTACCAGAAAAAGTGGGTTATGTAAATACCGTATTGACCAAAAAGAACCTTAGGGATATTATTGGTACCGTATTGGACAAAACAAGTGTACCTGAAACCGGCGAATTCCTTGATGCTATTAAAGAAATGGGCTATGGATTTGCTTTCCGTGGTGGACTTTCCTTCAGTTTAGGTGATATTATTATCCCTGCAGAAAAGCAGGAAATGATAGACGATGCCAACCAACAGGTTGAAGGGATTGTAGGCAACTATAATATGGGGCTTATTACCAACAACGAGCGTTACAACCAGGTTATTGATATCTGGACGGCTACCAATGCCGGCCTTACAGAATTGGCTATGAAGCGAATTCGTGAAGATAAACAAGGATTTAACTCTGTGTTTATGATGCTTGATTCTGGAGCTCGTGGATCTAAAGAACAGATTCGTCAGCTTACCGGGATGCGTGGATTGATGGCCAAGCCTAAGAAATCTAACTCTGGTGGTGGTGAAATTATTGAAAACCCCATTCTTTCTAACTTTAAAGAAGGGCTTTCAATTTTAGAATACTTTATCTCTACCCACGGTGCACGTAAAGGTCTTGCCGATACCGCACTAAAAACTGCCGATGCTGGTTACTTAACCCGTAGATTGGTAGATGTTTCACAAGATGTTATTGTAAATGAAGAAGACTGTGGAACTTTAAGAGGAGTAGAAGTAAAGCCGCTTAAAAAGAATGAAGAGGTTGTGGAATCTCTGGGAAAGCGTATAAAAGGACGTATTTCCTTGCACGATGTTCATAATCCATCAAATAATGAGCTATTAGTAGCTTCAGGAGAAGAAATAACTTCAGAGATTGTTTCGAAAATTGAAAATGCGCCAATAGAAAGCGTAGAAGTAAGATCTCCATTAACCTGTGAAGCTAAGAAGGGAATTTGTGTAAAATGTTACGGAAGAAACCTATCTACCAATAAATTGGTACAAAGAGGGGAAGCTGTAGGGGTTGTTGCCGCGCAATCTATTGGAGAGCCCGGTACCCAGTTAACGCTTCGTACGTTCCACGTGGGAGGTATTGCAGGTAACATTTCAGAAGAAAATAAAGTTGAAGCTAAATTTGATGGGATTGCCGAAATTGATGACCTTAAGGTTGTAAAAGGGGAAGCTCCAGATGGTAGCCAGGCTCAAATTGTAATTTCACGTACTGCCGAGCTTAAAATAAAAGATAAGAAAACCGGAGTAGTGCTAAGTAATAGTAATATTCCTTATGGTTCTCAAATCTTTATTGATAATGGAGTAGCCGTTTCTGAAGGCGATAAGATTTGCCAATGGGATCCATACAACGGGGTAATTATTTCAGAATTTGCCGGTAAAATTAAGTATGAAAATATTGAGCAAGGAGTAACCTATCAGGTAGAGATTGATGAGCAAACAGGATTCCAGGAGAAAGTAATTTCAGAATCCCGTAATAAAAAGCTTATCCCAACCTTACATATTTTAGGTAAAAAGGGCGAAGTAATTCGTTCGTATAACCTTCCGGTTGGAGCGCACCTTATGGTAGATAACGAAGAGAAGATAGGAATAGGTAAGATTTTGGTTAAGATTCCGCGTAAATCTTCTAAAGCAGGAGATATTACCGGTGGTCTTCCAAGGGTAACCGAACTCTTTGAAGCGCGTAACCCATCTAATCCAGCTGTAGTAAGTGCGATTGACGGGGTGGTTTCCTTCGGAAAAATTAAAAGGGGTAACCGCGAGATCATTGTAGAGTCTAAACTTGGTGAGGTTAAGAAATACTTAGTGAAGTTATCTAACCAAATCCTGGTGCAGGAGAATGACTACGTGAGAGCGGGAATGCCACTTTCTGATGGGTCTATAACGCCAGAAGATATCTTGAACATTAAAGGGCCAAATGCTGTACAACAGTATCTGGTAAACGAAGTTCAGGAAGTTTACCGACTACAGGGTGTGAAAATTAACGATAAGCACTTTGAGGTTGTGGTAAGACAGATGATGCGTAAAGTAAGAATTCAGGATCCGGGAGATACGATCTTCCTTGAAAACCAACTGGTGCATAAATCAGATTTCATTGAGGAGAACGATAAAGTTTTCGGAATGAAAGTGATTGATGATGCCGGGGAGTCTGAAAATCTTAAAGCAGGTCAAATTGTTTCTCCAAGAGAGCTTAGGGACGAAAATTCCATACTTAGAAGAGAAGATAAGAACCTTGCAACCGCAAGAGAAGTGACTGCTTCAACTGCAAAACCGGTGCTTCAAGGAATTACAAGAGCATCGCTACAAACAAAATCGTTTATTTCTGCGGCTTCCTTCCAGGAAACCACTAAAGTATTAAACGAGGCTGCTGTAAGCGGTAAGATCGATAAACTTGAAGGATTAAAAGAGAATGTAATTGTAGGGCATAGAATCCCTGCTGGTACCGGAATGCGCGAGTATGACAGCATTATCGTAGGTTCTAAGGAAGAATTTGACGAAACGATGGAAAAAAAGCAGGAAGTTAATTATAACTAATGCCAATAAAAAGGGCCGCCATCGCGGCTCTTTTCTTTTTATAAAGCCAAAATCCCGACCAGAAGGCCGGGATTTTTTTGTATTTTTATGTTAATAAATTCAATGTGATATCATTATGAGTGAAGAAAAAAAGAAGCCAAAAAAAGGTCAAATCAATATAGAGCTAGATGAAGCTGTAGCCGAAGGAATCTATTCCAACCTTGCCATTATTAATCATTCTGTTTCAGAATTTGTGGTAGATTTTGTAAACATCATGCCCGGAAGGCCTAAGAGCAAAGTAAAATCTAGAATTATCTTAACCCCACAGCACGCAAAACGCTTGCTTAAAGCTTTAAACGACAATATTCATCGTTTTGAAAAAGACCATGGCGAGATAAGGGATTACGAAAAGGCACCTATGCCGCTTAATTTTGGACCTACAGGACAGGCTTAATCGCCGTGAAATAATACTTTTTTAAAACCCTACGGCTTTTAAATCCTGTGGGGTTTTTTACTATTTTCAGTAAATCGCTAAATCCGACTATTTATGAAAAAAATAGGCTTGGGTTTAAATACCGATAACCTGCCTTTATCCTGAAGTATTTTCGATTAAAATGTATATTGCTATCGATATAACGAGTTAGCTTTCATTAAAAAAACATAACCTGAAATAAAGAAATGGTAAAATATTTAACTTCACGAGTACTTCTTGTCTTTTTTGTCAAATTCACTTATAGTTGGGTTGTGAACACAAAATCTCATTTAATTCAATTTTTTGATTTTTCAGATGGTTATATACTTGAAATAGCAAGTTATTTATTAATATTTCTTTTTATTGCTTTAAGTATCTTTATACTAAATATTTCATTTTCAATTTTACATCTAACTGAAACACTATCTTTTGAACAAATTATTGCCAAAACTAAACATAACGGAATAGGGAAAAGTGTTAAATCATATGTTGAAAATTTTTGGAGTGAATTAAATGAAAATTTTGAAAAGGAAGTAGAATTAGAAAGGTATCCAAATTTATTTATTGTATATGTTCTTATATTTCAGCTATACCCTAAAGGTAATCCTATTTTGAATAATTATTACGGAATTTATAAAGAGTATGAAATTGAAAAAATGGATAGGCAGGGTGAATATACTGATTATGTAGAGCATCCAAGTTATGTAATTCACAAAAGTAAAATAAGTGAAATAAAGGGAAGAATGAGAAATTTGGAAGATGAGTTTGATGATGACGAACCTTATTATGAAGTTAGGAAAAGGGGATATTTATTTTTGCAAGCAGGTTTGATTGATGGATATAAATCATACTATAAAGAATATAAAGGTTTTTTCTCATATATTGAGTGTTTGCTATTTTCAATATTCGAAAAGCTAATAAATACAATTATGTATTTTCTAATCCCTTTTGTTCTAAGTATTATGATTTATCATTATAAATTTGAGAACAAATAAAAACATAAAAATGGAAAATAAATTAGAAGGAACTGAATTTGAATTAGAACTTGTAAAAGGACTTTTAAGTTTTGTACCTGACCATATGAAAACTGCAATTAATGACCATTCTATAGATTATAATGATTTGGGTACGGAGAAAGAACAGAAATTAAAAACTATTTTACATTACTTTTCAAGTATCTATTCTGTATTGTCAGATTTGAGTACTACAATAATGTTTCTCAAAAAAGACAGAGTTTTAATTTTAGAACATTATCCTGATTTTGAAAATCAAAAAGAGTATTATACATATCATTTTGAAAATTATTATATAAGGCTATTATCTTTAACCGATATAATTGGAAAATTAGGAACACTAGTTTATTCATTAGATATTACTATTGAGAAAAGTAATTCGTATAACTTTAAAGACAAAGCAAGAAAAGAAGGTTTCGAAAAAATAGCTATTATTACCGAAAAATTAATTAAAAAGGTTAGCGAATTAAAAAAAGAAAGACATAAAAAAATACATACAGGAGTTGCCGATATTGAAACTTTAAATGGAGTAGTAATTTGGAGTGACATTAATAAATTAATTGGGAAACAGAAAACAGATGATACTTTAGAAGATTATACTGATTTAAAAATAAAGGAAAAAATTCAAGGAATTGAAAATACAATAACTGAAATGGTTACAATAATTAAAGAATTTCTTGAAGAATCAACAACAAAATTGAAAGAAAATATTGAATAACGAAAATAACTAAGTATTCGGCTCGCCGATAGGCAAGAGCTGAATATTTTGTTGACGAATCCGGTTGATTTGCCGTCTATGGGTAAAACGATGAATTGAGG
>JGI1221J11331_1000019_pt1 | contig 52831 bp, 45 predicted proteins | sample LakVidmifraction_4_FD_11331 | JGI IMG/M metagenome (IMG submission 11331) | reverse complement strand
GTATGGAAATTGCGGCTGCAGGCGGACATAATATAATTCTTATAGGCCCGCCGGGAGCCGGTAAAACGATGCTTGCCAAACGCCTACCCAGTATTTTACCGCCCATGACTTTGCGGGAAGCATTAGAAACTACCAAAATCCACAGTGTGGTAGGTCGTATTAAAGCACACGTAGGTTTAATGTCTCAGCGGCCTTTTAGAAGTCCGCACCATACGATTTCAGATGTTGCGCTTGTAGGCGGCGGAGCTTATCCACAACCGGGAGAGATTTCCCTTTCCCATAACGGGGTATTGTTTTTAGATGAATTACCCGAATTTAAACGAGGCGTTTTAGAAGTGATGCGACAGCCTCTAGAAGATAGGGAAGTCACTATTTCCCGGGCCAGGTTCACGGTGACCTATCCTTCAAGCTTTATGTTGGTGGCCAGTATGAATCCCAGTCCAAGCGGTTATTTTAATGACCCCGATGCACCTATAACCTCTTCCCCGGCAGAAATGCAGCGATATTTAGGTAAAATAAGCGGGCCACTTTTAGATCGTATAGATATCCATATTGAAGTAACGCCGGTGCCTTTTGAAAAATTAAGTGAAGAACGCCGGGGAGAGAGTAGTGTGGAGATTAGAAAAAGGGTAACTAGGGCCAGGGAGTTACAAACCGATAGGTTTCAGGAATCTGAGACGGTGCATTACAATGCTCAAATGAACGTACAGCAAATACGAAAGTTTTGTGCTTTGAATGATGCTTCCAAAACCTTGCTTAAAACCGCTATGGAGCGTTTAAACCTTTCTGCCCGCGCTTACGACCGAATTCTAAAAGTCTCACGCACTATTGCCGATCTTGAAAATGCAGAAAATATAAAAGAAAATCATATTAGCGAGGCTATTCAATATAGAAGCCTGGATCGTGATGGGTGGTTGGGATAGTTCTTTCTTCGGAATATTAAACTATCCTCGTCGAAATGTCAAACTGAGACGTGTCGAAGCTCCTAACATCCGGTATTACGGTAACCCAACAATTTGGCAATTCGCTTTTAAAAGAAGAAATTCTATTAAATATCAGTATTGTCCGATAATTTTTTTTACGAACTTTATTTGGCTTTATTTTCAACACGTTTCACGCTTTTTTTACATTTTTGGGCTTGCTATTTATTTATATCCAAAATATATGTTTTCCAAAATTTCAAAAATAATTAAGACTGTTTATTAGTTAGTTGCAATCAAGTCTTTGTTCTTGTTTCTATTAGCGCAGCGGTCTTGATTCTTTACCGAACAACAGTGATTAAATATTAAATATTCTCGTAAACGATACTTTATAGCTTTATCCAATTATTTTACATCCAATTTTCAATTAATTATGTCTTTTATATAAATTTTGACAGCTTTAGCTGTTTAAATATGTAATTTTTTAAATTATATTTACTCAACAGTTGAGATTCTAAATATTCCAACGCTTATTTTTAAGACCAAACCCCTATGAAAAAAATATTTTTGTTGCTCATCACCGTATTTTTATTTTCTTGTAAAGGAGAAACACAAACCGAAAAAGTTTCAGAAATAAAAAGCGACAGTATTATAGAAAAGGATTTTTTGAATACAGATTTGTCAGAAGGAGAAAAAGTTGAATTTACACTGGAGAAAGCAAATACACTAGCCGAGATGCCTTTAAATTGTTTGAGTACCGAATACCCCAATAAGCTCAATCAAACTCTAGAAAATAAGGAGGCCCTTGGGGAACCTTCAGAATTACATCCTGCTTTTTATGGCTGTTTCGATTGGCATTCTTCAGTCCACGCGCACTGGGCGTTGGTCAGTTTATTGAAACGATTTCCAAATTTGGAAAAAGCTGAGCTTATTCGGGAAAAACTTAAAGAATCGCTTTCCGCAGAAAACATTCAAGGGGAAATCGCCTATTTTGAGCGGGAGGAAAGTAATTCTTTTGAGCGTACTTATGGTTGGGCCTGGCTTTTAAAACTTGCTGAAGAAATAGATACCTGGAACGATCCTGCGGCAGACAAATTGAAACAGAATTTAGCTCCGTTAACCAATTTGATTATTGAAAAATATCTCGACTTTTTGCCAAAATTGAATTACCCAATTAGGGTAGGGGAGCATGCCAATACCGCTTTCGCACTTAGTTTTGCTTATGATTATGCTATTGCAGCTGAAAATAACAATCTCAAAGAGCTTATTGCCAGTAGAGCTCGGGACTTTTTTTTAAAAGATGATGATTGCCCGCTAAGTTGGGAGCCCAGCGGATTTGATTTTCTTTCGCCTTGCCTGGAGGAAGTGAATATAATGCGACGTATTTTACCTAAAAATGCTTTCGAATTGTGGTTGGAAGATTTTATGCCCCAACTTGAAAATGTAGATTTTGAAATGGAAGTAGCCGAAGTTTCAGATAGAAGTGATGGGAAACTGGTGCATCTTGACGGACTTAACTTTAGCCGGGCCTGGGTTTTCTACGGACTCATAAATGAATATCCGGATAAATTTGCGCATCTTCAGCCATTGGCCAATAAACACGTGGCGTACTCATTTCCCAACGTGGTTGGAGATAGTTATGAAGGCGGCCATTGGCTGGGCACGTTCGCAATTTACGCCCTGCAAGAATCTAAAGATATGTAGTGCGAAAATTTTTTAAAAACCTTGGTCGTGGCATTTTGGTTTCCGCTGCATTTATTGGTCTGGGAACAGTAGCCGTTTGCACCTTGGCCGGAGTAGAATTCGGCTATAGCTTACTTTGAGCTTTAGTACTTTCGGGAAGAAATGAGCCATCTGGTTTTTAAAATTTTGAAATTCTATAGTGATATTCGGCATTTTCTTCTCTTCCCTAAAAATAAACCCCATAGAAATCATAAAATTTGCGCAAATTGCTAACGGGATCTTATTGCCCGTCATCGTTATTTTCTTATTTTGGGTAGCTAACAAAGCTTCGGTCTGGGGTGAATATCGAAATTCTAAATTACAAAACTTGCTGAGTATAATTGTTATAGCTATTACTGCTTTTCTTGGTATTAAATCCATTCTGAACGTGTTTCAGAATATTTAATTTTTAAATAATTTTATAGAAAATTAGGTAATAAATCTGCAGTGAGTCTTTGCCTTCTGCAGTCCCGATAAGTATCGAGATAGAANCCTATTTGGGAGTAAACTACCTAGGGCCAAGCCCGTGAGGCATTAGGTTGAAAAAACATAAAATATTTCAACGCAAACCTTGGAGCTCCCGATATCAATAGGGATTNAATCTCACTTAGTGAGTAAAATTATTTACCTTAAAATTTAATAAAATGAAAGAAATCCATATAAACTNTGATTTGGGGGAAGGCGNTAAGTTTGATGCCCAGCTTATGCCTCATATTTCGGCCTGTAATATCGCCTGTGGTGGTCACGCCGGAAACTTGGAAACTATGCAGGAAACCATTAGTTTGGCGAGAGCGAATAATGTAGAAATTGGAGCACATCCTTCTTATCCCGATAAAGAAAATTTTGGAAGAAAGACTATGCAAATTTCTTCGGAAGAATTAAAACGGGTTATCGTTGCGCAGATTTTAAGTTTGAAGCAATTGGCGGAAGCGGAAGGGGGAAAGCTTACTCATGTTAAACCTCATGGTGCGCTTTATAATGAAGCCGCAAAAGATGAAAAAACCGCACAAATAATTGTCGATTCTTTACTTGAATTCAATCAAAATCTGGCTCTTTTTTGTCCACAGAATTCTGTGATTTCTAAACTGGCAAAAGGAAAAACTCCAATAGTTTTTGAAGCTTTTGCAGACCGAAATTATAAGCCAGATTACAACCTGGTTTCCCGATCAAAATCCAATGCCTTAATCACTAAAAAAGAGGCTGTTTTTCAGCACGTTTTTTCCATGTTTTCTGAAGGAGAAATCACTTGTGAAAATGCTGAAAAAATAGCTTGTAAAGCAAGTACTTTTTGCCTGCATAGTGATACACCAAATTCAGTAGAAATACTTCAGTTTTTGAAGGAAAAATTCGCTAAAAACAATATTAAAATTAAACATGAAAAATGAATAATTTTCCTAAAATACGACCGATGGGGGAGCGCGGAATTCTGATAGAATTTGCGCCTGAAATTGATGAAAAGTTGCTTGAGAAATTACTTTTTTATAAAAATAAAATTGAAGAATTATACAATGAAGTGACGGTTGAAGTAATTAACACATACAACTCGTTATTAATTAATTATATGTTCAGTATAGAGGATGTCTATGATGATATTTCAAGGTTGCAAAAGCTGTTTAAAGAAGCTAAAATAGGAAAATTAAATAAACGAAAAATAGTTTATTTACCTGTTTGTTATCAGGAAGAATTTAGTTGGGATTTAGAGCTTATTGCAAAAGAAAAGAACCTGACTAAAAAAGAAATAATTCAGTTACATACTACTCCAATTTACACCGTATATTTTATTGGTTTTTTACCTGGGTTTTTATACCTGGGTGGGTTGGATAAGAAGCTTCGAATTTCTCGTAAAAATCAACCCCGAATGGAGATTGAAAAAGGGGCGGTTGGCATCGGTGAAAATCAAACCGGAATTTACCCAAAATCCAGTCCTGGCGGATGGCAGATTTTGGGGAATTGTCCCGTGAATTTATTTGATAAAAATAACAATCCTCCTTGTGAAATTTCTGCGGGAGATAAGGTGAAATTTTATTCGATTTCCAAAGATGAATTTGAAGAGGTATCTGAGCAAATTTCCAACGGTAAATTTGAATTAAAAAAAGAAAATTATGAAGGCTAAATTAGAGGTGTTGCACCCTGGATTATTTTCTACAATTCAGGATTTTGGTCGTCGTGGATTCCAAAAATATGGAGTTCCTTGTAGTGGAGCTATGGATAGAATAGCTTTGAAGACTGCAAACCTTATTTTGCAAAATCATGCTGATGCCGCTGTTTTGGAAATTACCCAAATGGGTCCCAAACTTAAATTTTGGGAAATGACAACAATTGCGATTTCCGGAGCTTATTTGTCCCCTAAACTTAATGATGCCAAAATTGAAAATAACGAAGTGATAAAAGTTAATGCCGGCGATGTGCTTTCTTTTGGAAGGCCAGAACTGGGAATGCGAGCTTATTTGGCTGTTTTAAATGGTTTCCAAGCCGAAAAAGTTTTGGAAAGCCGTAGTTGGTATGCGGGAATTACTGAGCATGATAGACTTGATAAAGGAATGATTTTGGAATATTTGTCTTGCGACGAAGAAAAAAGGGAAACTCATACCTCGGTAAAAAGTAAGGAAGAATATTTGCGAAGTGAATCCTTGGAGGTTTTTCCGGGACCAGAATTTGAACAACTACCCGAAACTCTAAAAAATCATTTGCTACAAAATAAATTCAGTATTGATAAGAATAACAATCGAATGGCCATTCAATTAAGTGAAATTCTTGAGAATGAACTAGATCCTATAATTACTGGGCCGGTCTTACCGGGAACGGTGCAATTAACGCCGGGTGGCAAATTAATTGTATTAATGCGCGATTGCCAAACTACCGGTGGTTATCCAAGGATTTTGCAGTTAAGTGAAAAAGCTATAAATATGATGGCGCAGAAAAAAGCCGGGGATAGGATTAGGTTTAAGTTAAAAACATAATTTTTCCTTAGTTCTAATAACGTCATTCTGAACTTGTTTCAGAATCTAAGTTGTTTTTAAATTCTTTAGGAATTACACCTCCGAATAAATTCGGAGCAAGCTCTAAAATGAATTCAGGGTGACGGGTGGATTAACATTTAGGTGCCAAGATCCCGCTGTAAAATCGAGATTAGTTCGCTCTAAAATATTCATTGCGGCCTGCGGCTTTATGAATATTTAGGTTCTCTAATAAAAAAGTGCCGTCTTGGCTTACAAGAAATTCAATTACCCTACCAATCGAATCCCTTACCGTTGACGACACTTTTTTGCCCCAAAACATTTTAGCTAACTAAAATGACTATGTCAAATGTAGAAGATAAGTACGTTCACCACAAGGGGAAAAATCCCCTTTTTTATTGAAAAAGCTCCCAAGTCCCCAAAAGTGGAGTTAAAGAATAACTTGCTAAGAAACAAAAGAACTGAAAAATAACAGATTGCCACGTTGGCTAAGCCCGTCTCATTATGACGGCGAAGGAGTACCGAGAACAGACAATAAACAACAGAAAAACCGCTAACCAACAAAAGATTTGCCAAAAGGAATATTTCTCCTAAATTTACCTTAACAAAAAATTAAGTTTTTAACCAACCAACCTAAAAATGAAAGAACCAAATAAGTGTATCGGCGTTGAAGCGGCACGGAAGGAACAGGACGAATGGGTGAGAACCCGTGGAAAAGATATTGCCAAATGTTGTGACTATGAAGATACCCGCGAATTCTGGTATAGCCTAGATGAATTACAGGAATATTTAGATTATGTTCGGGAGAAATCTAAAGAGCAAGGCATAGAGAAACCAGGCATTCGGTTTTATTTGGGGGCTTACCCAACTACCAGGGAGAAAAAAGGCTATTCTACCATGTTCCTTTCACCAACCAAAGAACCTTCGGGAGAAGCCGAAAGTACGGACGAAAATACTGATCCTAATAATTATGAAATTGAGCCGTATAATACAATTACCTCAGGCTGGCCTCCAACTAATTATTAATGCAAGATCTTAGATTTCTGGTAATTTTGCTTGAGGGTGTTGCAGCAATATCGGGCTTATATTATTACCAAAAAAAACCAACTGATAAAGCGGTTGGTTTTTTTTCGTATTTTTTGTTGTTTACCTTTTTCGTTGAAGCTATTGGGTCGATTCCGGCGATAATTTATTGGAATGAGCCTCTACATTTTCTTAAAGAAAGTTTTTGGTATAAAAACTTTTGGCTGCATAATCCTTATCTCATTATCAGTTTTGCGGTTTATATTCTATATTTTAAACGGAATATTATTAATATTAAAATAAGGAATATTATTAATAAAGGCTTGATTTTATATGTTATAGTTTGTATTGCCAATTTAACATTTTCAGATGTCTTTCTCCGGAGTAATTCAGCAGTTACTTATTTATTCGGGAGTATTTTTTTGGTGGGAGTGATTTTCTATTATTATTTTGAAATTTTATTGAGTTCTAAAATTTTAAATATAAAAAGGGAGATCAGTTTTTATATATCCTTCCCTGCTCTTTTGTATTTTCTAACCACTACTCCTATTTTTATATATTTTAAGTATTTTAATAATAAAAGTCCTGATTTTGTGGAGCTCAGTAGTTTGATTATGATTACAATGAATATTTTTATGTACAGTTCCTATAGCATTGCTTTTTTATGGTTGGCAAACAAAGAAAAATCGTCTCCTAACGAATTAAAAAATGATCTCTAAAGAAGAACTCTTACTTATTGTTTACTTTATTGTAGTTATCCTACTATTAACGGCTTTTGTGATCGTATTTTTTGTGGTGTACCAAAGGCGAAAGAACAAACTCTTGCAAGAGCAATTTGTGGCTAAACAGCGTTTTGAGCGGGAGATAGCCAACTCACGAATAGAAATGCAGGAACAAACTTTAAAAAACGTGGGTTGGGAGTTGCACGACAATATTGGACAGTTGCTTTCGGTAGCTAAACTGCAATTAAATGTTTTGGCTAAAAGCTTGCCAGAAGAAGGTAAAGCATCTTTAACGGAAATAAAAGAGACCGTAGCAAATTCGCTTCAGGAGGTGCGCTCCCTTTCTAAATCCTTGAATAACCAGGTTATAGGTTACGCGGGCTTGCCAACTGCTGTAGCAAATGAGCTTACCAGGTTTCAACGTATGGGGGTTATAGAAACCCGGCTGGTGATATCTGGCGACAAATTGGAAATTCCGCAGCAACACAGCATTATTCTTTTTAGGATTCTTCAGGAATTCTTTTCTAATGTAATTAAACATGCGAAAGCTTCAGAATTAAGTGTACACATAATTTTTGCTTCCGAAGAAATCACAATTACCGCGAAAGATAATGGGAGGGGATTTGATATGGATAACATAAAAAAAAGTTCTGGTTTATTCAATATGGAGAGTAGGGCAGCACTAATTGGAACAAAGTTTAAACTTGAAACAGCTAAAGGCGGGGGATCTTCCCTATATTTACGCTATTCTTTAAAGGGCCATCAAGATGAGTAATACCGTAGCTATTGTAGACGACCACACCTTATTTGCACAATCTTTAAAAAACCTGGTGAATTCTTTTGAAGAATATGAAGTTTACGGCATCTATAAAAATGGGCAGGAATTGGTGAACCAGTTTGAGGCCAATCAGCCTAAACCCGATGTTGTTTTGCTGGATCTTAGAATGCCCATAATGAGCGGTCCCGAAACAATGTGTTGGCTTAACGAAAATTATCCCAACCAGAAAGTGCTATCGCTTACAATGGAAGACGATGAGGAAACCATAACTTTTATGGTAAAACAAGGTTGCCGCGGATATTTACTGAAAGATATAGATCCAGACGGCTTTAAATTTGCTTTGGATGAAGTGCTGCAGGAAGGTTTTTTCTATACCGATGCCGTTTCTAAAGCGATTAAAAATAAAAATAAGGAAAGCAGGTTTGAGAATCTTACCAAAAGGGAAGTGGAATTTTTGAGTTTTGTCTGTACCGAAATGACTTACAAAGAAGTAGCGAGTAAAATGAATTTAAGTCCGAAAACAATAGACGGGTATCGGGAAAGTTTATTTCAGAAATTAAACGTGAGAAGTCGAACTGGATTAGTGCTTTATGCCATAAAGCATAGAATTTTATTGCTTTAAAAGCCCCCCGGCCCCCAGAGGGGGAGATAGCAAAAGTTATTAGGTATAGCTTTCAGTTTCTATTTCAAGGCATTTTCATTTTCCAAACTTATTTCCAAACGCTGTATTTTTGCAACTTTAAAAAATATATTTTGAACGAAACACCAAAAATAGAACTCCGTAATTTAAAGTTGAAAGATTATCAGGAACTCAAAGTCTCTATGATAAAGAGTTACCAGAAAATGCCAGATGAATATTGGAGTAAAGATGAAATTAGAAACCTGGTAAATAAATTTCCGGAAGGTCAATTTTGTATTATTATAGACAATAAAATTGCCGGTTGCGCACTTTCTATTGTGATAGATTCGAAAAAATTTGATGAAGATCATACCTATGATGAGATTATAGGGGGCGAGAATTTTTCAACCCACACCAAAAATGGCGATATCCTTTATGGAATAGATGTTTTTATACATCCGAAATATCGTGGAATGCGTTTGGGACGCCGTTTATACGAAGCGCGAAAAGAACTTTGCGAGCATCTTAATCTACGATCTATTGTTTTTGGCGGCCGAATTCCCAATTACGGTACTTATGCCGAAGAACTTACGCCCAAGAAGTATATTGAAAAAGTAAAATTACAGGAAATTCACGATCCTGTATTGTCTTTTCAACTTTCTAACGATTTTCACGTTAAGAAAGTGATAAAGGGCTATTTGCCCGGAGATTCAGAAAGCAAAGAGTATGCGGTGTTGATGGAGTGGAATAATATTTATTACACGAAATCTACAAAACTTATAGATACCACTAAAACCGTGGTAAGACTAGGACTGGTACAGTGGCAAATGCGGTTGTTTAAAGATTACGAAGCCCTGGTAGAACAAATCGAATTTTTTGTAGATGCGGTAAGCGATTATCAGAGTGATTTTATTCTTTTTCCTGAATTATTTAATGCCCCGTTAATGGCTCAATTTAATCAGTTATCTGAGCCTGAAGCTATTCGCGGACTCTCAACTTATACCAATCGTTTGCTGGAAACTTTTAAGGAATTTGCAATTAATTATAATATTAATATTATTACCGGCAGTATGCCGCAGGCTATCGGGGAGCATATGTACAATGTAGGTTATTTATGCCGAAGGGACGGTAGTTATGAACGCTACGAGAAGCTACATATTACCCCGGCCGAAGAGTCTGCCTGGGGCATGAAAGGCGGAAGTAAACTAGAAACCTTTGATACCGATTGCGGAAAAATTGGTGTACTTATTTGCTATGATATAGAATTTCCTGAAGTGGGACGTATTTTAGCTGAAGAAGGCATGAACATCCTTTTTGTGCCTTTTATGACCGATACACAAAACGGATATTCCCGGGTGAAGATATGCGCCCAGGCCAGAGCGGTAGAAAATGAATGCTATGTAGCAATCGCCGGGTCTGTGGGGAATCTTCCTAAGGTTAATAATATGGATATCCAATATGCGCAAAGCGCGGTATTCACGCCCTCAGACTTTGCTTTTCCCGTAAATGGAATAAAAGCCGAAGCCACACCAAACACAGAGAGCACTTTATTAGCAGATGTAGATTTAGATCTGCTAAAGGAGCTGCATAATTTTGGAAGCGTAAGAAATATGAAAGACAGAAGAAAGGATTTGTATTCCCTAAAGAAGAAAATATAGCTTTTGGTTTTTACCTTAGGGAATTGTTTCCCAATTTCAATATCATTTACTCACTAAGTGGTTTGAAATGCTCTGACGTTTGTCTCAAAAGATTTTTATTTTTTGAATCTAATGTCTTATGGTCTTACCCCCTGGGGTAATTTGCTTAATTATATTTCTCGCATAAAACCCCTTTAAATTTTGCAAAAAATTAAAAAAATACTGTACTAAAATTATATTCCTTCAAAGCCCTGTAATTACTGAATTTACAGGGTTTTTTTATGAAAATTTAATTCTAAAGAAAACTGCTTTTCAGCGATCGTAAAACAAATAGGTTTAAACACCTGTTATTTAGATGTTTAAGTTCTTTAGATTTCAGCTGAAAGTAATGTAAAGTATTGTAAATACTACTTCTCGAAATCTTATCCACTTACTTTTATTCTTTCGAATACACGCAGAAGAAATAGAACATGTATAATAAATTCAGTAAAGTTTTAACACAAAGCGATTCGCAACCGGCATCTCAAGCCATGTTGCACGCTATAGGTTTAACCAAAGAAGATTTTAAAAAACCATTCGTTGGGATTGCCAGTACCGGTTATGAGGGGAACCCCTGTAATATGCACCTTAATGATCTAGCTAAGTTGGTGAAAAAAGGAGCCAACGAAAGTGAATTGGTAGGTTTAATCTTTAATACCATTGGGGTAAGTGACGGTATTTCTATGGGTACGCCGGGAATGCGTTATTCCCTGCCTTCAAGAGATTTAATTGCCGATTCTATGGAAACGGTAATCCACGCTATGTCTTACGACGCTTTAATTACCGTGGTAGGTTGCGATAAAAATATGCCGGGGGCATTAATGGCGATGTTGCGTATTAACAGGCCGGCAATTTTGGTTTATGGCGGTACTATAGCTTCCGGATGCCATAAAGATAAAAAGTTGGATATAGTTTCGGCCTTTGAGGCCTGGGGCGCAAAAACAGCCGGGGATATTGAGCAAGAGGAATACGAAAGTATTATTGAAAAGGCTTGTCCTGGAGCCGGCGCTTGCGGCGGAATGTACACCGCAAACACTATGGCTTCGGCTATTGAAGCTTTAGGTATGGCTTTGCCTTTTAATTCTTCCAATCCCGCAGTAGGCGAAGAAAAGAAAAATGATAGTGAAGAGGCCGGAAGAGCTATTCGCTTGCTTATAGAAAAGGATATTAAGCCACGTGATATTGTGGATAAAAGAGCAATAGAGAACGCTATTCGCTTACTCACTGTTTTAGGAGGCTCAACCAATGCTGTACTGCATTTCCTGGCTATAGCAAAAGCCGCAGAGGTTGATTTTAACCTTAGTGATTTTGAAAAAATATGTGACAGCACGCCATTTCTGGCCGATCTAAAACCCAGCGGAAGATATGCGATGGAAGATGTGCATAGAATTGGAGGTATTCCCGCAGTTTTAAAATATATGTTGAAAAACGATATGCTGCACGGCGATTGCCTTACGGTAACCGGAAAAACCTTAGCCGAAAATCTAGCTGATGTTCCCGAACTGGAAGAAGGTCAGGATGTCTTCAGGCCTTTGGATAATCCAATTAAGAAAACCGGACATATTCGAATTCTCTACGGAAACCTGGCTGAAGGCGGTTCCGTAGCAAAAATTACCGGAAAAGAAGGTCTCGCATTTAGCGGCACCGCTAAAGTATTTGATAGTGAATATGATGCTAATGATGGTATTTCTGAAGGAAAAGTAAAGAAAGGCGATGTTGTAGTGATTAGGTTTGAAGGGCCAAAAGGTGGTCCCGGAATGCCGGAAATGCTTAAACCTACCTCTGCAATAATGGGCGCTAAATTAGGGAAAGATGTAGCTTTAATTACTGACGGAAGATTTTCTGGGGGGACCCACGGTTTTGTAGTGGGACATATTACTCCGGAAGCTCAGGAAGGCGGTTTGCTAGCTTTCCTAAAAGACGGAGATCAAATTACCATTAATGCTGAAACCAACCGGATTGAAGTTGCGCTTTCAGAAGAAGAAATAACAGAAAGAAAGAAAAACTGGAAAGCGCCGGCCTTAAAATTTAAGAAAGGTGTGCTTTACAAATACGCAAAAACGGTTTCATCAGCTTCAGATGGTTGTGTTACCGATGAATTTTAATAAGGTGAATTATGGAAGTAAAAACAGCTAGTTTCGAAAAAATACCTTCTCCTAAAACAACAACTGTATCTGGCGCCGAAGCTGTGATTAAATGTTTGTTGGAGGAAGGTGTGGAGACGCTTTACGGCTATCCCGGCGGGGCTATTATGCCCGTTTACGATGAATTGTATAAATATCAAAATCAAATTCACCACGTCCTCACGCGCCATGAACAAGGCGCCACACATGCTGCACAGGGATATGCCAGGGTAACGGGAAAAGTGGGGGTTGCTATTGCCACTTCTGGCCCCGGAGCGACAAACCTGGTTACAGGGATTGCAGATGCGCAAATAGATTCTACGCCTATGGTTTGTATTACCGGGCAGGTAGGCTCTCATTTATTGGGAAGTGACGCTTTTCAGGAAACCGATATTATTGGAATCTCTACGCCCATAACCAAGTGGAACTATCAAATAACCCGAGCCGAAGAAATTCCTGAAATTTTGGCTAAAGCTTTTTATATTGCCCGTACCGGAAGACCGGGACCTGTTTTGATAGATATAACCAAAGATGCGCAATTTGCTTCATTGGACTTTAGTTATAAGAAATGTTCTGGAATAAGAAGTTATAAACCCAGCCCTCAAGTGAATCTATTGCAGGTGGAAAAGGCAGCCAAAGCTATTAATGGGGCTAAAAAGCCAATGATTATTTTTGGGCAGGGCGTGATTTTGGGTGAAGCCGAAGATCTTTTTACACAAGTCGTAGAGAAGTCGGGAGTGCCGGCCGCGTGGACTATTTTAGGACTTTCCGCTTTACCTACAGCTCATCCTTTGAATGTAGGAATGGTTGGAATGCATGGTAATTATGGCCCCAACGTGCTTACCAACGAGTGTGATGTGTTGATCGCAATAGGTATGCGTTTCGACGACCGGGTGACCGGAAATTTAGATAAATACGCTAAACAGGCCGAGGTTATTCATTTTGAAATAGATCCCGCTGAAATAGATAAAAACGTACATGCCGATATTCCGGTTTTAGGGGATGTAAAAAAAACGCTCCAAGTATTATTGGAATTACTAAAACCTAATAAGCACGAAGCCTGGCACCAGGAATTTAAGGATTATTACCAGGTTGAATACGATAAAATAATTAAAAACGATCTAAATGCCGAGCGCGGAAAAATAGGAATGGCCGAGGTGATAGACGAAATTAATACCTGCTCTAAAGGAGACGCGGTAATTGTTTCAGATGTGGGGCAACATCAAATGGTGGCTTGTCGCTATTCTAAATTCAATAAAACCAGAAGTAATATTACTTCTGGCGGGCTGGGAACTATGGGCTTTGCCCTGCCGGCAGCGATTGGTGCAAAAATGGGAGCTCCCAATAGGGAAGTGGTGGCTATAATTGGCGATGGCGGTTACCAAATGACTATTCAGGAACTGGGGACAATCTTTCAAACTAAAATTCCGGTTAAAATTGTAGTGCTAAATAATGGTTTTCTCGGAATGGTGCGCCAGTGGCAGCAGTTGTTTTTCGATAAGCGCTATGCCTCTACTGAGATGGTTAACCCAGACTTTGTGGCCATAGCCAAAGGCTATCATATTAAAGCTAATAAAGTTAGCGAAAGAGCGAATTTAAAAGATGCGGTAAAGGAGATGATGGAATCTAAAGAATCTTATTTCCTTGAAGTAGTTGTTGAACAGGAAGCAAATGTGTTCCCAATGGTTCCTACCGGGGCATCAGTTTCAGATATATTATTGGAGTAATGGAAAAGAAAAATTTCACAGTTTCGGCTTATACCGAAAACAACATAGGCCTGTTAAGTCGTATTTCGGCTATTTTTCAGAAGAGACACATTAATATTGAAAGCATAACGGCATCCAGAAGCGAGGTAAACGAAGTGATGCGATTTATTATTGTGGTGCAGGTTACCGAAGACCAGGTTAAAAAAATCGTAGGTCAAATTGAGAAACAAATTGAAGTGATAAAAGCCTTTTATCATACCGATGAAGATATGATCTATCAGGAAACCGCACTTTACAAGATAAATTCCGCACATTTTGTGGAAGATCTTAATATTCAGGATTTTATAAAAGAGTCTAACGCTCGTATTGTAACGGTTACCCCTAATTTTTTTGTGATTGAAAAAACAGGAAAACGGCACGAAACCGATAGTCTTTACGAGAAATTAAAACCTTATGGCTTAATGCAGTTCGTGAGATCGGGAACTATTGCCGTAACCAAAAATGAAATGCCGATTTCCAATATTTTAGAAAAATTTGATACAACCAATTAAATAAAAGACATGACAAATTACTTTAACAGTCTTTCTTTACGCGAACAATTAGCCCAATTAGGAACCTGCAGGTTTATGGGAAGTGATGAGTTTAGTGATGGAGTGGCTGCTTTAAAAGGAAAAAAAATAGTGATTGTAGGCTGTGGAGCACAGGGCCTTAACCAGGGTCTAAATATGCGCGACAGCGGTTTAGATATTTCTTACGCACTTCGGGAAGGGGCTATCAAGGAAAAACGCCAATCCTACAAAAATGCTTCAGAAAATAATTTTAAGGTTGGGACTTACCAAGAATTAATCCCAACCGCCGATTTGGTCATTAACCTAACGCCAGATAAACAGCATACTTCAGTAATAAAAGCGATTCAACCTCATATTAAAAAAGATGCGGTACTTTCTTATTCGCACGGATTTAATATTGTAGAAGAAGGCATGCAAATTCGCGAGGATATTACCGTAATTATGGTGGCGCCAAAGTGTCCCGGAAGTGAAGTAAGGGAAGAATATAAAAGAGGCTTTGGAGTGCCTACTTTAATTGCCGTACATCCCGAAAATGATCCGCAAGAAATTGGTTTCGAATGGGCTAAAGCTTATGCGGTAGCCACTGGAGGAGACAAAGCAGGAGTTTTGGAATCTTCTTTTGTAGCTGAAGTGAAATCTGATTTAATGGGAGAACAGACCATTTTATGCGGAATACTTCAAACCGGATCTATATTGAGTTTTGATAAAATGGTAGCAGAAGGAGTAGAACCCTCTTATGCCGCTAAATTAATCCAATACGGTTGGGAAACCATTACTGAAGCATTAAAGCACGGCGGAATCACCAATATGATGGACAGGCTTTCCAACCCTGCAAAAATAAAAGCCGACGCGATCTCTGAAGAATTAAAAGAGATTATGCGACCGCTTTTTCAGAAGCATATGGACGATATTATTTCCGGGGCTTTTAGCAGCAGAATGATGAAAGACTGGACTAATGAAGACAAAGAATTGCTGGAATGGCGTGCAGCAACCGGAGAAACTGCTTTCGAAAAAACCGATGCGACTTCTGAAGAAATAAAAGAACAGGAATATTTTGACAAAGGCGTATTATTAGTTGCTTTTGTGAAATCTGGAGTAGAATTGGCTTTTGAAACGATGACAGAAGCAGGGATTATAGCGGAATCTGCTTATTACGAATCTTTGCACGAAACCCCCTTAATCGCAAATACCATTGCCAGAAAGAAATTATTTGAAATGAACAGGATTATTTCAGATACCGCGGAGTATGGTTGTTATTTATTTGATCATTCTGCCAAACCGCTTATTAAAGATTATGTGAATAACCTACCCAAAGAAGTAATAGGCCATGCGTATGGAACCGATTATACCGGGGTGGATAACCAGGAATTAATTGCGGTTAACGATGAAATTAGAAAGCATCCTGTAGAAAAAGTAGGAGGCAAGCTTAGAAAAGCGATGACTGCAATGAAAAAAATACAAGAATAGATGGAAACAGTGCTGGCGAACAAAAAAATATACAAACCTCAATTAGAAGCTGTAAAAAAAGCGGCTGAGCGAATTGCTAAAGTGGTGGTAAAAACCCCTTTAATGCAGTCTTTTACCTATAGTAATAAATTTTCGGCAAATATAATGTTGAAAAGGGAAGACTTGCAACAGGTAAGATCCTACAAAATTCGGGGAGCCTTTAATAAGATTTCCAGTCTGCCGCAAGAGCAACTAAGTAAGGGAGTAATTTGTGCCAGTGCGGGAAATCACGCGCAAGGTGTTGCTTTTGCCTGCAATAAACTGCAGGCAAAAGGCGTGATATACATGCCAATAACCACGCCACGTCAAAAAGTGGAACAAACCAAAATGTTTGGAGGCGAATGGGTTGAGGTAGTTTTAAAAGGAGATACTTTCGACGATTCTTATAAAAGCGCTATAAAGCATGGCGATAAATTTGAATTGGTTTTTATTCATCCTTTTGATGATGAAAAAGTAATTGAAGGCCAGGCTACTATTGGTTTAGAAATCTTAGAACAGGCAGATGCTCCAATAGATTATGTTTTTGCACCTTTAGGTGGCGGCGGATTGCTGGCCGGGTTATCCTCTATGCTTAAAGAGCTTTCTCCAAATACAAAAATAATAGGAGTGGAGCCGGAAGGGGCACCTTCTATGACTTCTTCTTTGAAAGAAGGAAAACTGGTAGAGTTAGAAACTATTGAGCGTTTTGTAGATGGGGCGGCTGTGCAAAAAGTAGGGAGTAGAAATTTTGAAATTTGTCGGAAGAACCTGGATAAAATGATCACCGTAGCAGAGGGGAAAATCTGTCAGACTATTTTAGATCTTTATAACCAGGATGCTATTGTAGTAGAACCGGCGGGTGCAATGTCTATTAGCGCATTAGATTTCTTTGCAGAAGAGATTAAAGGCAAGAATGTGGTGTGTATAGTAAGCGGAAGCAATAATGATATCACCAGGACTGCAGAGATAAAAGAAAGAGCTTTGTTGTATGCGGGCTTAAAGCATTATTTTGTGGTGAGTTTCCCTCAACGTGCCGGTGCTTTAAAAGATTTTGTAGAAAAGGTTTTAGGGCCAAAAGACGATATTACGCATTTTGAATATTCAAAAAAACATCACAGGGAGAATGCTCCGGCGGTAGTTGGTATAGAACTCAACGATCCTGCCGATTTTGAGCCATTGGTTGCGAGGATGAAAGCGAAAAATTTTTATGGGGAATATTTAAATGATAAGCCTAATTTGTTTCAATATTTGGTATAAATATTTTGTAGGTTAAAATAATTATGTACCTTTGCGATATGCTTTCACAGAAACAAATAATATTACCCGTTTTTCGCTTCTTCCCGCGCCGCCGCTGGTAAGAATTGAATGCGATTACCTTTTACTTTTTTAATATTATTTGATTTTAATTTACCTTGAAAGATCCAAACAACATACATGCAAACTTAAATTTCAGAAATTATTCTGAAATTTTACCCGTTTGCCGCCGCTTTCCGCGTCGCACCCCGGTGCGTGTATAATTATTTGGAACTTAGGTGAGTCCGGTTCCCCCTCTAAAAGAACAAACAAATTTATTTTCTCACTAAATTTTTAGCAAATGAAGATTATCATTGCTAACCGATCTCACGCTCAGTACGCCGAGATTATTTGTACAACCATAGAAGAATCTGCGAAGGTTCGAGGCACCGGAATAGCCCGTAGAACGCCAGAGTACATCATTGAAAAGATGGAAAAAGGAAATGCGGTTATCGCTTTAGAAGGCGAGAAATTCGCCGGCTTTTGCTATATCGAAACCTGGAGCCACGATAGGTATGTGGCAAACTCTGGCCTTATTGTACATCCCGATTATCGAAAGCAAGGCCTCGCCAAAAAGATTAAGGAAGTGGTATTTAACCACTCCAGAGAGAAATATCCCAGCGCAAAAATCTTCGGAATCACAACCGGTTTGGCCGTAATGAAAATAAATTACGAGCTGGGCTATCAACCCGTACCTTTTTCAGAATTAACAGATGATGACAGCTTTTGGAAAGGTTGTCAAACCTGTAAGAATTACGATATCCTTACCAGGACCGAAAGAAAAATGTGTCTTTGTACCGGGATGATGTATGATCCCGAGCGTAAAAAAGAGACGAAAAAGGAGGAAAAAAAGGAAAGTTTTAATGATAAAGCCTTTAAAAGACTTAAGAACATTAAACAAACCTTGTTTTATAAAAAAGAGAAAAACGGAGGTTGAAAGTTCCTTCTGTTGCTAGGGAAGATGGTTTCGTTTGCGGAATTGAAGGGAGGTTAATCTCCCCGCCCTACGGGCATCCCGAAATAAATTCGGGACAGGCTACCTCCTTTTCATAGAAGGGAGAAATTTTATAAGAGAATATTCGTGAATTCGTNGCTTAAACCAACAATTTAATTAAAAAAAAATGAAAAAAGTAGTTATAGCATATAGTGGNGGATTAGATACTTCTTATTGTGCGAAATATTTATCTAAAGAAGAAAACTTCGAAGTTCATGCGGTAAGCGTAAATACCGGTGGATTTAGCGAAGAGGAAATCAATAAAATCGGAGAAAATGCAAAAAAAATAGGTGCGAAAACCTATAAAAATATTGATGCGGTCACTTCATTTTATAAAAAGGTAGTTAAATACCTGATCTTCGGAAATGTCTTAAAAAACAATACTTATCCGCTTTCGGTGAGTGCAGAACGAATAGTACAGGCCATTGAAATTGTAAATTACGCTAAAGAAATTGGGGCAAATTTCATTGCGCACGGTAGTACCGGCGCCGGAAATGACCAGGTGAGGTTCGATATGATTTTTCAAATAATCGCTCCCGAAATTGAGATCATTACCCCAATTAGGGATAAACAACTTAGCCGACAGGAAGAAATTGAATATCTACAACAAAATGGGGTAGATATGGATTGGCAAAAGTCTAAATATTCAGTAAATAAAGGTTTGTGGGGCACCAGTGTAGGCGGCGAAGAAACCCTTACTTCAGAAAAGACCTTTACCAGAAAGTGCATATCCGTCGCAACTTCAGGAGAAAGAATCTAAACAAATTAGTTTGACTTTTACCAAAGGAGAACTTTCCGCGGTAAATGAAAAAGAGAATTCCCCGGAAAAGAATATTGAAATTCTTGAAACTATCGCTTCAAAATATGCTATTGGTCGTGATATTCACGTAGGCGATACAATTATTGGTATAAAAGGTAGGGTTGGCTTTGAGGCTGCTGCTGCTTTAATCACGATTAAAGCACATTATTTGTTGGAAAAACATTGTCTGAGCAAATGGCAATTACAGCATAAGGATTATATGGCTAATTGGTATGGAACGCATTTGCATGAAGGTCTTTATCTAGATCCTGTGATGCGGGATTTGGAAGCCTTTTTAGAAAGTTCGCAAGAGCAGGTGACTGGAACAGTTTATCTAAGCCTTCATCCTTATCGGTTTACCCTGGATGGAATAACTTCTAAAAACGATTTAATGAATAATAGTTTTGGAAATTATGGAGAAGAAAATAAAGCCTGGACGGCCAATGATGCCAAAGGATTTATAAAAATACTTTCAAATTCAGGGAAAGTTTATCAACACGTAAAAGAAGCAAAATGATCAAAGCAGGAATTATTGGTGGAGCTGGTTATACGGCAGGGGAACTTATTAGAATTCTCTTAAATCATCCCGAAGTAAAACTGGATTTTGTGTTTAGTACTTCTCAGCCCGGGAAACCAGTTGCCGGTGTGCATCAGGATCTTTTAGGCGAAACAGATTTACAATTTAGCGGTGAGATTAATCCCGGAGTAGAGGTAGTTTTTTTATGTCTTGGTCACGGAAATTCAGTAAAATTCCTTGCTGAAAATAAGTTTTCAGAAAAGACCAAAATCGTAGATTTAAGTACCGATTATAGAATGGAAGGGGAGCATTCTTTTGTCTATGGATTACCTGAGTTTTATAAAGACGCAATAAAAAAAGCCGATTTTATTGCTAATCCGGGATGCTTTGCTACTGCGATTAACCTGGCTATTTTACCTCTGGCAAAAGAGGGTTTATTGAAAGAGGATGTTCATATTAACGCGGTGACTGGTGCTACCGGAGCTGGAACCTCGCTTTCGGCCACCACACATTTTACCTGGCGGGATAATAACTATTCTACTTACAAGGCTTTTGAACATCAGCATTTAAATGAGATTGGCCAGAGTGTAAAGAATTTGCAAAATAATAGTTTACCGGAAATCAACCTTATTCCAAATCGGGGAGATTTTTCAAGAGGAATTCACGCGACTACTTATACCAAATTTTCGGGAAGCCTGGAAGCAGCAAAACAAATATTTAAGGAAACATATAAGGATGCANCTTTCACTTTTTTAGTGGAAGAAAATTTACATCTTAAACAGGTAGTAAATACAAACAAATGTTTATTGCAGGTACAGAAATTTGGTGATAAACTTTTAATAACTAGCATCATTGATAACCTGTTAAAAGGCGCCTCGGGACAAGCCGTTCAGAATATGAATTTGATGTTTGGCTTTGAAGAAACAGCGGGATTGAAATTAAAAGCAAATTATTTTTGAAAAATATAATTAGACCTCACCTGCGAGGTCTGAAAAAAAAATAAAANCATGAAAATAGCCATTATCGGAGCCGGGAATTTAGGACTTTCCATAGCGAAAGGACTTATTGTTAATAATGCTTTTACCACGCTATACCTCACTAGACGTAAAATTGAAGAAATTCAGGAATACGAAGAATATTCNAAGGTAAAGGTAACTACAGATAATAGAGAAGCTGTACAGCAAGCTGATATCCTAATTTTTGNGGTACAACCCACCCAAATGNAGCGAATTCTGGAGGAGATTAAAGAGGATTTAACCGAAAAACACGTATTACTTTCTACGGTTACCGGCTTTAAAATTTCGAGTATGGAAGCGATAGTGGGAGAAGATCAGTTTATCATTCGGTCTATGCCCAACACGGCAATTGCAGTAGGAAAATCCATGACTTGTCTTTGTAGCAATGAAAAAGGCGAAAAACGAATTGCCATTGCAGAAGCTATTTTCAATAGATTAGGAACCAGTATTGTTATTCCTGAAAATAAAATGCAGGCGGCTACAGTAATTTGTGCCAGCGGAATCGCTTTTTGGATGCGGCTTATTCGTGCCACTACCCAGGGCGGGGTACAGCTTGGTTTTGATGCCGAAGAAGCACAGGAACTCTCTATGCAAACCTGCCTGGGCGCCGCCAGTTTATTAATTGAATCTGGGAAACATCCCGAAGAAGAAATTGATAAGGTAACCACACCAAGAGGCTGCACAATTGAAGGTTTAAACGAGATGGAGCACAACGGTTTAAGTTCTTCACTAATTAAGGGAATCCAGGCCTCATTTAAAAAAATAAATACCATTACAACAAACTAACTATGGAATTATTTGATGTTTATCCGCTTTATGATATTACACCCGTAAAAGGGAAAGGCGTATATATTTTTGATAAAGAAGAAAACAAATACTTAGATCTTTATGGAGGACACGCCGTAATTTCTATAGGCCACTCCCATCCAGCTTATGTAAATGGTATTTCTAATCAATTAAAAAAGCTCGGGTTTTATTCCAATTCTGTTAAAAATCCCTTGCAAAATAAGTTGGCCGAAAAGTTGGAGGAAGTAGCTGGCGTTAAAGATTATCAGCTATTTTTATGTAATTCTGGAGCAGAAGCTAATGAAAATGCTTTGAAAGTGGCTTCTTTTCACACCGGAAAAGATAGAGTAATTTATTTTGAAAAAGCTTTCCACGGAAGGACTTCGGGAGTTGTAGCGGTGACCGACAATAAAAATGTGCAAGCGCCTTACAATCAAAACCATAAAACGACAAAATTAGCTTTTGAAGATGCTACAGGCCTGGAAGAAGAGCTCAAGAAAGGAGATGTGGCTGCGGTTATTTTTGAAGTTATCCAGGGCGTTGGTGGACTCGATGAAGCTTCTACCAAATTCTACAAGAAAACCTCGGAATTATCTAAAGAATATGGAGCTATGTTAATTGCAGATGAAGTGCAATCCGGATATGGAAGGACCGGAGATTTTTTCGCTTTTCAGAAACACGGAATACGTCCAGATCTTATTTCCATAGCCAAAGGAATGGGGAACGGTTTTCCCATTGGCGGAGTTTTAATCGATAAAATTATTAAAGCGAAGCCGGGAATGCTGGGAACTACTTTTGGCGGGAATCATTTGGCTTGTGCTGCGGGAATTGCCGTATTGGATGTTATTCAGAGAGAAAATTTAATGCAAAATGCCACCGAACTTTTTGACTTTTTAAAATCAGAAGCTCTGGAGATTCCGCAGATCAAAAAGGTAAAAGGACGGGGTTTAATGATAGGTTTGGAGTTCGATTTTGAAATAGCCCAGTTGCGAAAGGAACTTTTGTTTAAACATCAGATTTTCACCGGGGCTTCGGCAAATAAGAAATTACTGCGGATTTTACCCCCGTTGACTATTCAAAAGGAACATTTTGATACTTTTTTTAAAGCTTTGAAAATAGCTATAAATTGAGAGTAATTCCTGCAAGGTCTTCAAGACCTTGTAGGTTTCAAAACGCAATATACCTACAAGGTTTTAGAAACCTTGCAGGACNAAAAATAACATTATGAAGAATTACACAGATTTATCAGATATAGAAGATTTACAAGCTTTATTAACAGAAGCTTCAGAGCTTAAAAAAGCCACTTCCGCCCTGGAGATAGGCAAAGGAAAAACGCTGGGGATGCTTTTTTTTAATCCTAGTTTACGTACCCGTTTAAGTACAGAAAAGGCTGCAAAATTATTGGGAATGGATGTTTTGGTGATGAACGCGGGAAGCGATGGCTGGGCTTTAGAATTTGAAGACGGTGCCATTATGGACTCCAATAAGGCTGAACATATAAAAGAAGCTGCGGCCGTACTTTCCCAGTACTGCGATATTATTGCGGTAAGGGCTTTTCCGGAATTAAAAGACAAGCAGGAAGATGAAGCTGAAATAGTACTTAATAGCTTTAAAAATTATGCTACGGTGCCGGTGGTGAATTTGGAAAGTGCTACGGGACATCCCTTACAAGCTTTAACCGATGCCTTAACTATTATAGAATTGAAGAAGAAGAACAACCCCAAAGTAGTTTTAACCTGGGCGCCACATCCCAAAGCTTTACCGCAAAGTGTTCCCAACTCTTTTACTGAAATAATGCAGAAAATGGAGATGGATTTTGTGATTACCAATCCCGAAGGCTATGATTTGAATCCTGAAGTCACAAAAAATATTCCGGTACTGCACAATCAGGAAGAAGCGCTGAAAGATGCCGATTTTGTCTATGTTAAAAACTGGAGTAGCTACGAAAACTACGGACAAAAATTAAGTGAAGATAAAAACTGGACGTTTTCTAATGAAAAACTGAAATATACCAATAATGCCAGGGTTATGCATTGTTTGCCGGTAAGACGAAATATGGTCATTGCCGATAAGGTTTTGGATTCTTCGAATTCAGCGGTAATCCAACAGGCCGGAAACCGGACTTTTGCAGCGCAGGCAGTCTTAAAAGAAATATTAGAAGAAACTGTTAAAACGAAAGATTTTGATAGAAATGCTTAAGTTCTGAATGGCACTTCTCGATGCGATTTTATTTTCGTTATTAATTCAATAAAATAGAGGTAAAAGGAAGCTTAGTAATTTAATTATGACAAAACCAACCTTAAAAATCGTAAAAATAGGAGGGAAGCTCATTGAGAATGAAGCGAAGTTCACTGAGTTTCTAAACGATTTTTCTGCCTTAGAAGGCCCAAAAATTTTAGTGCATGGAGGTGGGAACCTGGCGACAGAGATGGCCGAAAAACTTGGCTATAAAACACAAATGCATGAAGGCCGAAGAATTACTGATGCTAATTCCATTAAAGTAATTACCATGGTTTATGGTGGGTTGATCAACAAAAATATTGTTGCCAAACTTCAGGCCAAAGGTGAAAATGGAATTGGACTTTGCGGCGCCGATGGAATGAGCATTCTTTCTAAAAAACGTCCGGTTAGGGAAGTGGATTTTGGATTTGTAGGAGATGTAGAAACGGTAAATTCAGCTTTTATCAGTTCTCTTTTAGAGCAGAAAATGATTCCGGTTTTTTCTGCAATTTCCTGTACTAAAGAAGGACTTTTACTAAATACCAATGGCGATTCTGTAGCTGCGGAAATCGCAAAAGCGATGAGTGCCAATTATAAAACCGAATTGTTTTTCTGTTTTGAAAAAAAAGGAGTGTTGTCAAATCCTGAAGATGAGCGGTCTGTAATTGAAAATATTGATAGGCTAAAATATAAGAAGTTACTTAAAGCAAAAGTAATTAGTGATGGGATGCTCCCAAAATTGCACAACTCTTTTGAAGCATTGGAAAATGGGGTTTCAAAAATATTCCTGGGCGACTTCAGACTTTTAAAAGGAGGATCAATTCATACTAAAATTATGAACTAATGGAAATTTCAAAACTTCAAAAAGAAGCGATCAACTTACTCGAAAACCTGATTGGCACCCAGTCTTTTTCCAAAGAAGAAGATAAAACCGCTAACTTATTGGAAGCCTGGTTTAAAAACTACGATATTCCCTGCCATCGCTATTTAAATAATGTTTGGGCTACAAATAAACATTTTGACGAGAAGAAACCCAACTTGCTTTTAAATTCCCATCACGATACGGTGCGACCAAATTCAGCTTACACCCGAAATCCTTTTGAAGCGGTAACGGAGGATGGAAAATTATATGGCTTGGGAAGTAATGATGCCGGCGGGTGTTTGGTGTCGCTTTTGGCAACTTTCACCTATTATTATGAGGTTCCAGATTTGAAATATAATATTGTTTTTGCAGGAACTGGCGAGGAAGAAATCAACGGAAAAAACGGAATTGCAGCTTTATTACCTAAAATACCAAAAATAGATGTGGCTATTGTGGGAGAGCCAACCTTGATGAATCTTGCAATTGCAGAAAAAGGACTTATTGTTTTTGATGCTAAGGTAAAAGGAACCCCTTCTCACGCGGCGCATCCCAATACTAATAATGCGATCTATAAAACAGCCGAAACTTTGAAGTGGTTTGAGAATTTTAAGTTTGAAAAATCTTCAGACGCCTTGGGGGAAGTGAAATTAACCGTGACGCAAATTAATGCAGGAAGTCAACATAACGTGGTGCCCGGCCACGTAGATTTAGTGATAGATGTTCGGGTTACCGATGCTTATACTAATGCTGAAATAGATGAAATCCTACAGGAAAAAGCCCCGGTAGATGAATTAAAGGCGCGATCACTAAGGTTAAATTCGTCGTCAATCCCCGAAGATCATGATTTGGTAAAAGCCGGAGTTGCTCTCGGAATGGAAACTTATGGTTCTCCAACGCTTTCAGACCAGGCGATGTTGAAATGTCCATCTTTAAAACTGGGGCCAGGTGATTCTACAAGGTCGCATTCCGCAGATGAGTTTATTTATGTAAAAGAGATAGAAGAGGGGATTGAGAAATATATTAAACTATTAGCCCCCTAACCTCCCGAAGTAAATTCGGGACAGGCTCCAAAGGGGGAATAAAATAATCTTGCGAGGTTTTTAAAATCTCGTAGGTATGTGGAATATTACTGCAAGTTTCATGGGTTTTTATAAGCCAGAGAGTCTCGCGGTAGAAACGAAAAACAAAAATTATGAAACTTTGGGAAAAAGGATTGGCGATTGATGAAAAAATTGAAAAGTTTACGGTTGGAAACGATCGGGATTTGGATATGCATCTTGTTGAATATGATATTCAGGCTTCCAAAGCCCATGCTAAGATGCTTGGGAAGGTTGGCATAATAACCTCAGAAGAAGTAAAAACTATTGAGCTGGAGCTTTTAAAACTTCAGAAACAAGTAGAACAAGGTACTTTTCAAATTGAGAAGGATTTTGAAGATGTACATTCTAAAATAGAATTTGAACTGACTAAAGCTTTGGGTGATACCGGTAAAAAGATTCATACCGCAAGGTCCAGAAACGATCAGGTTTTGGTAGCGATGCAGCTCTATTTTAAAGAAAATCTGCAACAAATCTCGGGAAAGACGAAAGACTTGATCGACTTACTTATCGATTTGGCAGAGGAACACAAAGAAAAATTGCTTCCCGGTTATACGCATTTACAAGTAGCTATGCCGTCGAGTTTTGGTTTATGGTTTTCTGCCTATGCCGAATTATTGATCGATGATCTTTATCTTTTGGAAGCCGGATTAAAAGTAGTAGACCAGAATCCGTTGGGATCGGCAGCAGGTTACGGTTCTTCTTTTCCAATAGATCGTGAATTCACCACTAAAGAATTGGGGTTTTCAAACTTAAAATATAATGTAGTGGCTGCGCAATTAGGACGCGGAAAATGTGAACGCACGGTGACGGGGAATATTTCGTCCCTGGCCAATACGCTTTCCCGTTTTGCTATGGATATTTGTCTGTATATGAGTCAGAACTTCGGGTTTATAGGCTTTCCCGATGAGCTTACCACCGGCTCCAGTATCATGCCACACAAAAAAAATCCCGATGTTTTTGAATTAATTAGGGGGAAATGCAATAAACTTCAGGCTATTGCCAACGAGATGATCTTAATCACCAATAACCTACCCAGTGGTTACCACCGGGATTACCAACTCATTAAAGAAAACAGTATTTATGCGGTGGAAAATATAAAAGAGATCCTGGAAATATTTATTCATGCTATCGCTAAAATTGAGGTAAAGGAAATAGATTTAGATGACGAAAAATATAAATACCTATTTACCGTAGATAGCATTAATGATTTGGTNTTGCAGGGGAAATCATTCCGGGAAGCCTACCAAATTATAGGAGAACAGGTTCAGGATGGGAGTTATAAAGCTGGAGCCAATAAAAAACATTCACATTTAGGAAGTAAAGATAATTTGGCATTGGATGAGATTAGNAAAAAGAANAANGAGGTTTAATAGTTAGANCTCACAGTTTCAAAAACTGTGAGGTCTGGATATTCTGCNAACGAAGTGAAGTAATCTGCCAACGTATGTCTATAAATTTGCAGATTGCTTCGTTNCTCGCAATGACGAGTATAATTAAAAAAACCTCCCACATAACCACACGAAATGTGAGAGGTTCAAAACATAAATGAAGAAATAATAATCGTAAATATTTTAAATATGTCTGAGCTATAAAGTTCGAAAACAAGGCTTGCGAAATTTTGAAAATCAAGGAGTTTACTGGTGTAAATGCGATGTCCTGAGCAAAGTCGAAGGGACTGTTTTCAAAAATGAGCGTAACGCCGTTATCGGGCTTTATAGACGGAAATTAAATAATAGTCATTTGTCCCAGGTTTAGGTTTTCGTTATTGATGCTAATATTATCAACTTCACTGATAAGCCCTTCAAGGAAATCGCCTACTTTTTCTGTGGTGTAATGATTGTCTTTATTAATGTCTATAGTGCAAACATTTAATTTTATACTTAATTCTACCGCTTTTTTTACAGCCTCAGCCTCTTCAGTTAATCCGAAATGCTCCAACAGCATTGCTGCAGATAAAATAGAAGCGACGGGATTTGCAATTCCTTTCCCTGTAGCCTGCGGATAAGAACCGTGAATAGGCTCAAACATCGCATTATCCTTTCCAACCGAAGCAGAGGCCAATAAACCAATACTTCCACCAATAACACTCGCTTCATCAGATAAAATATCCCCAAACATATTTTCGGTTAAAATAACATCAAACTGTGTTGGGTTTAAAATCATTTGCATAGCCGCGTTATCTACAAAAAGAAAGTCCAGTTTAACCTGGGGATAGTCTTTTCCAATCTCGGTAACGGTTTTTCTCCATAATCTGGAAGTTTCCAGAACATTGGCTTTATCTACAAGGCTTAATTTTTTTGAACGTTGCTCTGCTGCCTTAAATGCCAGGTGGGCTACGCGGGTAATTTCTTCTACCGAATACACGCATAAATCGCTTGCACTTTGCCCATCTTCTGACGTAGATTTTTCACCAAAATAAATGCCGCCGGTAAGTTCGCGATAAATCACCATATCTGCTCCCTCAATTCGATCGGCTTTTAAAGGAGACTGGGATATAAGTTTATCATAAGCCTTAACAGGTCTTATATTNGCGAAAAGTCCGAGTTCTTTTCTTAACTGCAAAAGTCCCTGCTCGGGTCTAACTTTTGCTTCAGGATCGTTATCGTATTTTGGGTGGCCAATAGCCCCAAACAACACAGCATCAGATTTCTTACACAATTCCAGCGTAGCTTCAGGTAACGGGCTATCCAATAAATCTATTGCTGCCGCTCCTACCAAGGCGTCTTCAAATTGAAAGTGGTGATCGAATCGATCTGCTACAGCTTTTAAAACTTTTACTGATTGCTGCGTTATCTCAGGACCTATCCCGTCTCCGGGTAAAACTGCTATTTTTAATTTCATTTTTTCTCTTCTTATGTTTTATTTTTTCTGAAATAAATTCAGTTTTTAAAATGTTCAGAAACTGAAACAAGTTCAGCTTAACGAAAACTACAACTGTGTGGCAGGTTGTGTTTTTTGCTTATTCTTTTTTTCAAATTCTTTAATGGCATCNAGCTTACTTACCAGAAAATCNATATCATCAAAACCATTAAGCAAACAGGTTTTTTTATAAGGATCGATATCAAATTTTTCCGAAATATTCTTCTGCGGAATTTCTATTTTCTGCGCTTCCAAATCTACTTTGATTTCTACGGAAGGGTCTTTGGTAATTTCAACAAAAAGCATTTCTAAAAACTTCGGACTTACCTGCACCGGAAGTAGGCCATTATTCAAGGCATTTCCTTTAAAGATATCGGCAAAATAACTGGAAACAACTATTTTGAAACCGTAAGATTTTAGTGCCCAGGCAGCGTGCTCTCTACTAGAACCGCAGCCAAAATTATCGCCGGCAACAAGTATGGAACCCGAATATTCAGCTTTATTCAAGGCGAACTCTGGGTCGGGTTCTTCGTTATTATTAAATCGCCAATCTCTAAAAAGATTTTCTCCAAACCCCGCTTTATCGGTCGCTTTTAAAAATCTCGCCGGAATAATCTGGTCGGTATCTACGTTTTCTATATCTAGAGGAACCGCTGTATCTGTTAATGTGATAAACTTCTCCATCTTAATTTAAATGTTTTGTAAAGTCGGTTAATTTTCCTGAAACAGCCGTTGCTGCCACCGTTAAGGGGCTTGCCAAAATGGTTCTTGAACCCTGGCCCTGTCTCCCTTCAAAATTCCTGTTACTGGTAGAAACGCAATATTCCCCCGCTGGGATTTTATCGTCGTTCATGGCCAAACAAGCCGAACAACCAGGTTGTCTTAATGTAAACCCGGCATTTTCAAAAACTTCCCGCAGACCTTCAGCCTCAATTTGCGCAGCTACCTGGCGAGAACCCGGAACAATTAAAGCGTTTACATTTGCTGCTTTTTGCTTGCCTTTAATATAGGCTGCAGCCTGGCGAAAATCCTCTATTCTGGAATTGGTACAACTACCAATAAAAATCCAGTTGATGGTTTTTTCTAATAGTGATTCTCCTGGTTTAAAGCCCATATAAGCCAGCGCTTTGGCGTCGCTTTTTCCACCTTCTATGGGAATCGTTCCTGTAATTTTAATACCCATCCCGGGATTGGTCCCGTAGGTAATCATGGGTTCTATATCTTCAGCATCAAAGCTGAATTCTTTATCAAATTCAGCGTCTTTATCGGTTTTTAATGTTTCCCAAAAAGCTTTTCTCGACTCAAATTCCTCACCTTTTGGCGCAAATTCTTTGTCTTTTACATATTTAAAAGTAGTTTCATCTGGAGCGATTAATCCGCCACGGGCGCCCATTTCAATACTCATATTGCAAACAGTCATACGACCTTCCATAGACATTTCTTCAAAAACATTACCGGCATATTCACAAAAATAGCCTGTTCCCGAATTGGTGCCCAGTTTGCTAATAATATAAAGGATCACATCTTTTGGTAACACTCCTTTTTTAAGTTTTCCGTTTACATTAACCCGCAGTTTTTTAGGTTTTTCAACCAGTAAACATTGGCTGGCAAAAGCCTGAGAAACCTGGCTGGTGCCAATTCCGAAAGCAATGGTGCCAAAAGCGCCATGCGTAGAGGTGTGGCTATCGCCGCAAACCATAGTCATTCCCGGTTGGGTAATTCCCAGTTCGGGGGCCATCACGTGAACAATCCCGTTATATGGATGACCCAACCCATAAAGCGTAATATTGTTTTCTTCGCAATTTTGGGTTAATTCTTTTAGTTGTTTTCTGGACAACAGGTCTTTAACCGGTAAATGCTGATTTTGAGTCGGGGTATTATGATCGGCCGTAGCCACAATTTGATCTGATCTAAAAACGGGAATATCCCGTTCCTTTATCTCGTTAAAAGCCTGTGGACTGGTGACTTCGTGGATAAGGTGCTTGTCTATATATAAAATATCCGGACCGTTTGGGATAGATTCTACCACATGACGATCCCATATTTTATCAAATAAAGTTTTTTTCATCTATTTATAAATTCAATTTCATACTGGGGATTCATCCCAGATTTATAATCATTTCCCTCCCGCAATAAATTCGGGAGACAAGTTATGTATAAGCATTTTTTGCGTCCAGCATCGTGCTGGTTTCATTAGGCTATTGCTCTTATTTTTCTTTCTGAAATTTGCATTATTTCGTGAATATCGTGGTCTTCAACGCATCTTCTGGCATCGGCAAAGTTTAGAAATTCAGAATAAACTTCATCCAATTGAAGCTTGCTTAATTCATATCCCATTTTCTTCGCTTTAAAAGCTAAGGCAGCCCTTCCACTTCTGGCGGTAAGCACAATGGCCGACTCGGTGACACCAACTTCTACAGGATCTATAATTTCATAAGTTTCACGATGCTTGATTACGCCGTCTTGATGAATTCCCGAACTATGCGCAAAGGCATTCGCACCAACGATAGCTTTATTGGCTTGCACAAACATTCCCATCTCTCTGGAAACCATGCAACTGGTGTCATACAAAAATTTAGGATCTATAAGCGTGTTTAAGTTTAAGGTTGGGTGTTGTCTTAAAATCATGACCACCTCTTCTAAAGCGGTGTTTCCTGCGCGTTCTCCAATACCGTTAATGGTACACTCTATTTGTCTCGCGCCATTCATAACCCCAGAGATTGCATTGGCGGTAGCCAAACCTAAGTCATTGTGACAATGACAGGAGATTCTAACCTTTTCGATATCCTTTACATTGTCTTTTAAGTATTTAATCTTTCTTCCATATTCATCGGGAAGACAGTATCCTGTGGTGTCCGGAATATTTAAAACGGTAGCTCCGGCTTTAATCATTTCTGTACAAACGCGGGCAAGGAACTCATTATCGGTTCTCCCGGCATCTTCGGCATAAAATTCCACGTCGTCTACAAAATTCTTGGCGTAAGCAACGGCTTTTACACCGCGTTCTATAATTTCTTCGCGAGTGGAATTAAATTTATATTTAATATGAGAATCTGAAGTTCCTATCCCGGTATGAATACGGGGTTTTTTCGCATATTTTAAGGCTTCGGCAGCTACCTCAATATCTTTTTTTACAGCACGGGAGAGGCCACAAACAGCGGCATTCTTTACCAGTTTTGAGATTTCTGAAACCGATTGAAAATCGCCGGGGCTGGAAGCCGGGAAACCAGCTTCAATTACATCTACTCCCAGTTCATCGAGTCTTGCAGCTATTTTTAATTTTTGAGCTGTGTTTAATTTACAGCCTGGAACTTGCTCTCCGTCTCGTAACGTCGTGTCAAAAATTTCTACCTTTTCTGTGCTCATAAGAGATTTATTTTGCTTTATCTTTATCTAAATTATAGTTAATCTATACACTTCAGACCTTAGCGGATTGGGTCATTACGATAATTAAACAAGAAATTAAGATGTAATAACACTGTATATCAGTGAGTTAAAAACTGTTCTGTTACAATGACTAATGATTTAACCGATAACTTATTTTCCCTTATTAAGTCACTTTCTCCTTCAGAAAAAAGACAATTTTCGCTGTATGTGGGAAGAATTGGGGTTAATACCGATAGTAAATTTTTAAATTTATTTAAGGTAATGACCAAAATGAAGAAGTACAATGAAGAAGTGATCCTGCAGAAAACAAAAATTAGCAAGCAGCAGTTATCTAATGTAAAAGCGCATTTATACAAACAGATACTTATTAGTTTAAGGCTGAATCCCGCACACCAAAGTGTGCCTGTACAAATTAGGGAACAGTTTGATTTTGCTTACATTCTGTATAGGAAAGGTTTATATAAACAAAGTCTTAAATTACTTGATAAAATTAAAATTCAGGCGCTGGATTATGAAGAAAAGAACCTGGCCTACGAGATTTTGGAATTGGAAAAAATAATCGAGTCACAATACATCACCCGAAGTATAGAAAACCGTGCCGACAGTCTTATTAAGCAAACAACTGCGCTTAGTGATCTTAATCTAATATCTAGTAAACTTTCTAATTTATCATTGCAATTGTACGGTATTTTTCTGAAAATGGGCTATGCCAGGACCCGGGAGGAAGCGGAAAGTATTCGAAATTATTTTTATCAAAGTTTGCCCGAATACGAGTTTCGCAAGATAGGTTTTAGGGAAAAATTGTGGCTTTATAAAGCGCATTTATGGTTCAGCTTTATTACTCAAGATTTTTTGGCTTGTTATCGCTACTCTATGAAATGGATAGACCTGTTTAATGAACATGAGCATTTAGTGCCTATACATCCCGTATCTTATTTAAAGGGAAATCACTATTTATTGGAATCCCTGTTTTATTTAAATCATACCAATTTATTCGAAAGAACCCTTAAAAACCTGGAATCTACTCTGAAGAATCCGAAGATTCCAGATGATGATAATATTAAGGCGCTGGCGTTTTTATACCTCTATTCCAATAAATTGAACCTGCGATTTATGCGGGGTAATTTTGCCAACGGGGACGAACTGGTAGAAAAGATTCAGAAAAGAATAAAAAAATATCAGGATCGCATAGATGGGCACCATATTATGGTTTTTTACTATAAGATTGCCTGTTTGTATTTTGGCGACGGAAATAACAAAAAGTGTATTGAATTTCTGAATAAAATTATCAATAATAAATCGCTGGAAATGCGGGAAGATTTAATGTGCTTCTCCAGGATTTTAAGCTTAGTAGCCCATTATGAGGCCGGCCTGGATTATCATCTTGACCGCCTGGTAAAGTCAACTTATAAGTTTTTAATTAAAATGAACGATCTTCACGAGGTTCAAAAAGAAATGATTCGTTTTCTTAGGAATTTACCCGAGGTTTCTCCTTTAGAAATTAAGACCGAATTCAAAAAATTACATCATAAATTAAAGGGCTACGAAGATCATCCCTACGAGCGCAGGGCATTTCTCTATCTCGATATTATTTCCTGGCTGGAAAGCAAAATAGAAAATAGACCGGTAGCAGAAATTATTGCTAAAAAAGTAGCTGCGGCAAGCCGATGATTGTTTTTTGATATATTATAGTAAAGTTAGAGGCAGTATATCTACGTTCCTATTTTTTTGTTTTCTATTTTGATAAAACCATATTTTGGAAATGAGCAGCTTTTTAAATCTTACTCGATAATCGAGATTTAAATGCTCCGAGGCTTGCCTCGAATTAAAAATTTTTTCCAATATAATGCCTCATGGGCTTGCCCCGAGGTAATTTACTTGGGGGTTAAATATTCCTCCTAGATTTAGGAGATACAATTATTCCACAGCACTTCATTTGGAGGCGGGGCGATAATATTAATTTCTTCTTTTTTTACCGGATGTGTGAATTTTAATTCCCTGGCGTGTAAATGGATGCTAGCATCTTTGTTACTCCGGTCAAATCCATATTTAAGATCACCTTTTATGGGACAACCAATGGCCGAAAGCTGACTTCTAATTTGATGGTGTCTCCCGGTGTGTAAATCTATTTCCAGCAGGTAATAATTATCCAGTTTTTTTAGGACCCGGTAATCCAGAATAGCTTTTTTGCTTTCGGGTACTTCCTTAATATGCGCGTAAGATTTGTTCTGTTTGGGATTCCGTTTTAGAAAATGGGTGAGGCTGTCTTTATCTTTAGGAGGTTCATTTTTCACTAAAGCCCAATAGGTTTTTTGCGCTTCTTTTTCCTGAAAAAGCTTATTGAGCCGCGGCAAGGCCTTGGAGGTTTTAGAAAATAGTACAATCCCGCTGGTAGGCCTGTCTAATCTATGAACTACACCTAAATAAACATTTCCCGGTTTACTATACTTATCTTTCAGGTAAGACTTCACGACCTCACTTAAAGGTTTGTCCCCGGTTTTATCACCCTGCACAATATCTCCAGGCCGCTTATTTACAACAATAATGTGGTTGTCTTCATAAAGCACCTGCAAATTGTTTTTATCTGAAATTATTTTTTCCAACTTGAAGATTTTATCTGTACTGCGTACTGAAACTGCCTACTGCTAACTAAATTAATATTGCTCGTCGTCAGAAGGGAAATCACTGCTTTTTACATCGTCGCGATAATTTTCAAAAGCTTTAGTCATTTCAGAATAGAGATCGGTATATCTTCTAAGAAAACGCGGATTGAACTCGTGGGTCATTCCCAACATATCGTGAACTACTAAAACCTGACCATCTACGCCGTTTCCGGCGCCAATTCCAATTACCGGGATACTCACACTTTCTGCCACTTCTTTGGCTAATTTTGCAGGAACTTTTTCTAACACTACGGCAAAGCAGCCTAATTTTTCCAACAAGAGCGCATCAGATTTTAATTGTTCAGCTTCGGCTTCTTCTTTTGCCCGCACCGTGTAGGTCCCAAATTTATAAATGGATTGTGGTGTTAAGCCTAAATGCCCCATTACTGGGATTCCGGCGTGCAAGATTCTTTTTAGGGATTCTTTAATCTCTTTTCCGCCTTCCAATTTTACCGCGTGGGCGCCACTTTCTTTCATAATTCTAATGGAAGAACGAAGCGCTTCTTTAGGATCGCTCTGGTAACTCCCAAAAGGAAGATCTACCACAACCAACGCCCTGTTAATGGCTCTTACCACGCTAGAGGCGTGATAAATCATTTGGTCTAAAGTAATTGGAAGGGTGGTTTCGTGACCGGCCATCACATTACTTGCAGAATCACCAACCAGGATCACATCTATCCCCGCGCCATCAACAATTTTCGCCATGGAGAAATCATAGGAAGTCAGCATAGCGATTTTCTCGCCATTCTTCTTCATATCTACCAGCGATTTCGTGGTAACCCTTTTATATTCTTTCTTAGCTACAGACATTAGCTTGCTTTTTATTTTGAGTAAATTGACCCGGGCAAAACCACGAGACATTTCCCGATTACTCCCGATAACTATCGGGACAGGATGAAAAAATTAGAAACATTTCGATGCAGGCCTTAACGGAACGACAGGCTTGCGTCAGAGCTCCCGATATTAATCGGGATCAAATTTCACTTAGTGAGTAAAAGTAGTAAATTAGTAAGCTACAATCAAAACGCATCTGGATGAAACGGTTAATTTTACTGATTTTCCTGTTAAATTGCCATCTTTCCTTTTCGCAAGTCGCTGAAGATGATGAAGCAGCACAGCAACTTATCGAGAATTTTTTTGACGCTTTTCATAAGCAGGATAGTATAGCTTTAAAAAGTTTTGCTCATCCTGAAATTAAAATGCATTCAGTAGCTATAGATGCTGCAGGAGATACTTCTCTTTCTATTGAAGAGTATTCAGAATTTATAAAATATCTTGTTTCTATTCCCGCTTCGACTGACTTTGAAGAGAAATTACACGAGTTTGAAATTAACATTAACGGAATGATCGCTACTGTAAGCACCACTTGCTCGTTTTATGTAAACAATGAATTAAGTCATTGCGGGGTAAATACGTTTCAGTTGATGAAATCTAACGGAAATTGGAAGATAATTTATTTGGTTGATACCCGCAGTAAATTGGGCTGTGAGTAATTGGATTAAACTTCAAAACTATCGGTTTTCAGCGCTTGTAACTTTTAGGTTTAAAGTAAATCGGACTCGTATTGTTTCTATACAGAAAATTTTAAAAAAGCTTCGGAAGCATAAATAGGGCAACGATGCCGTTGTTCATAGCGTGCATGGCGATTGGCCAAAAAATGCTTTGGTTCTCAATTTTTATTTTTCCGAAGAAATATCCGGCGATTACCCGGGGGAAAATAAGTAAAAAAAGAATAAGGTCAAATTGCCAGCCTTCCACATAATTCCAAATATGGACCAGCCCAAAAATACCTGCGCTTAGAAACCATATAATCCGGTAATTCCGATAAAGAAAAATCCTGAATTTTCGCAGTAATCGGGAAGGATTTAAAGACTGTAAAAAGAGAAAAATGATAATTCCCGATAGTAAGATTACACCAAATTTTAGTAAAGAATGCGCTTCCTGCGGAATAAAGCCGAGACTAATAAAGGCTAAAATGGCGCAAATAAAAATATAAATTTCAGTAAAAGACGGCTTGATGAGGGTTCTAAAAATGCTTTCTTCCAAAATGGGAGCAATCACTACCGCCATAAGGATAAAAGCCAGCGGACTCTCATTCATAAAATTAAAGAGTTCGGTTTGCTGATATTTTTCCAGATCTAATTCTGGCAGGAGTGTATTTAAAACTCCCGTTAAAAAGAAAAACAAAAAATAGGAGCCCAACATCCAGGAGTAGTTAAGGAACAAATTTTTTATTTTGGGTGGAAGTTTAAATACCGACAAAGCTAATTTTTAATAACCAGTGCAATTTAATATTGAATTCCAATTACGTATCGAATTTCTGAATGTTTTTTGGGAAATTTTTCTTCGAGAATCCAGAACCAGTTGGCAGTAGCAGATTGCTGTAAGCATGGGTGAACCCCGAAACCGAGAACCCACAACCGAGAACGTAAACCACCCCTTTCTTCAGCAAGCTGAATTCATTCCACCTTGAAAGAAAGGAGGGGAGCGCTTTCTGACTAATTCCTAACTTATTTTAAACAGTTGGATTTTCTAAAGGAGAATCCTCAAAAGCTCCTCCCATTTTTGCAAGGGGAGGTGGATTTTCTGCTTTTTCAGCAGAAAAGACGGAGGGGTTTTTTTATACTGTCAACTGAGAACTCACAACCAAGAACTGGCAACAACAGATTGCCACATCGCTTCGCTCTTCGCAATGACAATAATCGAGAGCTGACAACTCACAACTGGAAACCGCGATTAACAGTCGCTTAGATTTACTCTTACCGCGAGCCCACCTTCTGAGGTTTCTTTGTATTTGGAATTCATATCTTTAGCGGTATCCCACATCGTTTCTATTACCTTATCTAAGGGAACTTTTGCTTTAGTCGCGTCACTTTCCAGGGCAATCTCGGCTGCGTTTATTGCTTTTATGGCGCCCATAGCATTTCTTTCAATACAAGGAATTTGCACCAGCCCGCCAATAGGATCGCAGGTTAAACCAAGATGATGTTCCATTGCTATTTCTGCCGCCATGAGTACTTGTTCTGGAGTACCGCCAAGCAGCTCGGTTAATCCGCCTGCAGCCATTGAGGAGGAAACTCCAATTTCGGCCTGGCAGCCACCCATTGCCGCCGAGATGGTAGCACCTTTTTTAAAGAGGCTTCCTATTTCGCCGGCTACCAGCATAAAGCGTTTTAAGTCTTCAAAGGTTGCTTTGTGATTCTCGATGACCATGTAATACATCATAACAGAAGGGACTGTGCCGGCACTTCCGTTTGTAGGCGCGGTAACCACCCGGCCCAGGGAAGCGTTTACTTCGTTCACACTTATGGCGAAGCAGCTCACCCATTTTAAGATTTGTCTAAATTTAACCTCAGTCCGTCTAATAGCATCTATCCAACTTTCAGGAGAGTCATATTTTTCGTCTCCAATGAGACGCTGATGCATTTCAAAAGAACGTCGTTTTACATTTAAACCTCCGGGAAGGGAGCCTTCTGTATGGCAGCCTATGTACATAGACTCTAACATCACGTTCCAAATTTCCTTTAAGCCGTCGTCAATTTCCTTTTCACTACGAAGGGATTTTTCATTTTCCAGTACAATTTGAGAAATGGGTTTGTCTTCTGCTTTGCAATACTCCAGTAATTCGGTTCCTTTTTCTATGGAAAAGGGAAATTCCATAAAACTTTTCATTTTTTTACTGGCATTTTTGCGTTCTTTCTTAACTACAAATCCGCCACCAATAGAATAAAACGAGGAAGAGGTTTTTTTGCCATTTTTCAGTTTAGCGCGAAAAGTCATTCCGTTAGGGTGAAATTCAAGAAAATTTTTATTAAATTTCACATCGTTTTTTATACTGAAATCGATAGTTCTTTCCCTATTTAAAATCAATTTTCCAGATTCCCGAATTTTCTCGATTTCAGAATCTATAATAGAAATATCCATGGTCACGGGATCGTGACCACATAAGCCTAAAATTGTAGCAATATCGGTAGCGTGGCCTTTTCCGGTAAGGGATAAAGAACCGTAAAGATCTATATGAATATTTTCAACTTCGTCAAAAACCCCTTTTTCCTTTAATTCGTCTATCCAACGTTGGGAGGCGCGCCATGGCCCTAAGGTATGGGAGCTGGATGGGCCTACTCCCACCTTCAGCATGTCAAAAACACTTATGCATTCAATTTTCCGCATTTAATTGTAAGATTTGTGTACAAAATTAGGCTTTTCTTTTAGAAAAACCCGTTAAAAGTAAACGAGTTATTAATCATTAGATAGGAGGTATTAGAGGAAAGTTTAAAAACAGATGCTTTTCATAAAACATTAAAACTTTCTTCCGCTGAATACCTTGGCGACACTGCCTCGAGGATTATTTATTGATTTCAAATTAGGAGCTAAAACCCTGCAATTTCATTGCAATACTTTAATGCTGCGAAAAAATATATAAATTATCATATAGGAGTTCAAATATAGTAAGGACCTGTCTAGAAAAATCTTGGCCGTTTCTACTTATTCGGAACAGGCCCTAAGTTCAATATGATTATACCCAAAAAATAAGACCGTAAGTTAAGTTCAAAAGTTATCTCAACTTTTCTATTTTTGTGGTTTCACCATTTTATTGTTGACCAATGACCACGCAACTCATATTCGACCCCGCAAAGGTAAAGGCATTAAAATGCCCGTTTACTTTTTTTGTAAAACTGAAATCTGGTAAAGGCACAAGGTTTCAAAATGAGCTTTATTCCGAAGAAAACTTAGATGATTTTTACTTCAAAGGCTACAGCAAACCTGATTTAAAAACTTTAGCCTTGTTGACATCAAAGAAACTCAATAAAGAGAAAAGTAAGATTGCATACAGTCACGAAAAATTAAAGCTGAAAAAAGATTTGAATGATTACGTTGAAAAATATTTGTCAACATATTACTATAAATCATTTCGTGAAATTTTTGCTGTCCTCACGAGCAACCGTACGCTTTATCACAAAATCAAAATTGGCGAAAAGCGGTATAAGAACTTGCCTTGCAGTTTTGATTCGGCCCAAGTTCCCGAACTATCCTTTAGGATTGATCGAAAAGGCAAAAACCTTTCCATCGAGACGTTTTACCATGTGAACACTAAAGTTTACGCGGCGGAGGATATCAAACGGTTTCGGTTTTTGATTTGCCAGGGGGACATTTATTATGTCCTAAAAAGGACCGATTGGCAAACTTTGGAAGACATCGCAAGTGCTGGGACCTTTAGTCACGACATCTATATTGAAAAATACCACAAGAAACTTAAAAAATATCAGCTGGACCTCAACGCCGTTTTTGAAGAGCAAACGCGGGAAGTAGAGCCTGAAACGCTAATTCAGATTTCTGAACTGAGCGGCAATATGTTGTTGTTTTTGCCCCGTTGGGATTATGACGGTACAATAGTGGAAGACGATAAAGACGTTTTTACAGTTTATGAAGGAAAGAACCAGATTACTTATAAACGTGATAAAAAAGCAGAACAAAAAACACTGAAGTTTTTGCAAGATGCCCATCCTAATTTTAAAGGCAAAACGAGCTTCTTCCTCACTTTTGATCAAGCTTCCAAGAAGAACTGGTTTTTTAATTTTTACCACGAACAACTCAAGGATGATTTTACCATAACCGGTATGGATATGCTGGGCTATTTCCGATATTCGGACCATGAAGTGCAATCTAATTTGACCTTTACAAAAACGTTGGACAATTTGATTACTGGCCAGTTTACCACANATTTTGGGAAGGACAAAATAGACACAAAATCTTTGCAAAAAGCTTTGAACCAAGATGAACGCTTTGTTTTGTTGAAAGATAACTCACTCGGGGTACTTTCAGACGAGTGGCTGGAAAATTATGGCTTGCTCATAAAACTCGCCAAAATTGACGGGGACGAGATCCAATTTGCCAAATGGCTGCTGTTGGTCTCAAAACCTGCCGGTAGCCAAGCCGCCCTTAAAATGGTAATGCCCGAAAACTGGTTGGAAAAATGGAACAGTTGGAACCAAGTGGAAGATCAACTTTATAAAAAACCCGATTCCATCAAAGCTAAACTGAGAAATTACCAACAAAAAGGTTATGAATGGTTTAACCTTATGGCCGAAATCAATGCGGGTACCCTTCTTGCAGACGATATGGGCTTGGGTAAAACCTTACAGGCCATTGCTTCAATGGCTTATTGTTTGGAAAACAACCCAAAAGCCAAGTTTTTGATTATTTCGCCGGCTTCACTGATTTACAATTGGAAAAATGAGTTTGAAAAATTCGCGCCAGATTTCAAGCTTTCCATCTATCATGGGGCCGATAGGGATATTCATGATTTTTTACAAAGCGACAAGCAAGTCTTGATCACTTCTTATGCTGTGATTCGGAACGATATTGAAACCTTTTCGCATATCGTTTGGGAAGCGGTTGTTTTGGATGAGAGCCACCACATAAAAAATCACACTGCCCAACAAACCCAAGCCGTTCTTAAGCTCAATGGAAAACAAAGGATGATCCTTAATGGGACGCCAATTATGAACAATATTGCCGATTTGTTTCCGCAATTGCATTTTCTTTTGCCCCAGCTTTTTCCTTCCCGAAAACATTTTATGGATCAATTTGTGAAACCTCTTCAAAAGAAAAATGTGCAAGGCCCAATGGATGCGCTCAAAAGGCTAACCAGTCCATTTATTTTAAGGCGTACCAAAGAAACGGCCGCCCCCGACCTGCCCCAGAAAACGGAATCTGTGCTGTGGTGCACCATGGACGATGAGCAACGCCTGGCTTATGAAACCATAAAAAACCAAGTGAAGAGGAATATTATGGTCGAAATTAACGACAAAGGACTGAGTAAGGCCAAATTGGGCGTTTTACAAGGGATTACCAAACTCCGGCAGGTTTGCAGCTCGCCCCAACTTATAAAAGGTGAACCGGATTTTGGCAATAAACCTTCCATAAAAATAGATAATTTGATTGAAACCCTGACTTCCGATTTGGCCAATAATAAAGTAATCGTTTTTTCCCAATTTTTAGGAACCATGGATTTATTGTCTGAGGCCTTTGAACAAAACGACATTACTTACCGTAGGTTTAGCGGAAAAACAGCTGCAAAAGAGCGCATAAACCTGGTTTCTGAATTTCAGGAAGAGAATTCTAACATTCAGGTATTTCTGCTGAGTTTGATGGCCGGCAATTCTGGGATCAACCTAACCAATGCCAATTATGTTTTCCTCTTGGAACCCTGGTGGAACAAAGCCATTCAGCAACAAGCCATTGACCGTGCGCACCGTATTGGCCAGAATCAAAAGGTGTTTGCTTACAATATGATTTGTAAAAATACCATTGAAGAAAAAATCATGGCCTTACAGGAGAAAAAGCAAATCCTCTCGGATGAGGTTATTGCCAACGATGCCAACTTCTTGAAAAACATGACCGAAGACGATATTGCCTTTTTGTTTGACTAAACCAGAAATAATTTAAAAACAACCCACCAGAAGCCCATTATTGGAAAATATGCTTTTTCGGATAGGACCCAACTTTAAAAACCACTAGGAAATAACCCGTATTTTATTGGGAATATCTCCTAATTTTGAAATATGGAAAAGATTTTATCGGGAAAATTAAAAAGAAGTAATAACAGACATGATCCAGAGGTCCCGGCACAGGTTTTTCAAGTGAGATGACTTATTATACAGAAAACTGGAGTAGGTTAGATATTTGGTATGATGATGTATTAATTATAGACCGCTCTTTTGAACTTAAAAGGAATAGGCTGGCGGTAATAGGAGAAGATGGTAAACTTAACATTAAAAATTTTCTCAAGAGGCTTTTAATTCTGAGTTTATATTATGGGGCTAATCAAGAAACAAAAGAAATCCAGGATATACTGCGCAATGGAAGGAAATTGTCAAGATACATTCTTAAATAACAACTTTTCCAGAGCCTTACGTGGAATAGAGCAAATAATATGACAACTTGTCATAAGTTTTCTGCTGGCATAAAGATTGACTTTAACTGAACGAGCATTTGAAATCATTAATATAAAAATTCAACGTATAAAGTTATGAGTAAAATAATTGGAATTGACTTAGGTACTACCAATTCTTGCGTTTCTGTAATGGAAGGAAGCGAACCTACGGTAATACCTAATGCTGAAGGAAAAAGAACAACCCCATCTGTAATCGCCTTTGTAGAAGGTGGTGAAATAAAGGTAGGTGACCCTGCAAAACGACAGGCAGTGACTAACCCAGAAAAAACCATTTCTTCTATTAAGCGTTTTATGGGGAATAAGTTTTCTGAATCTTCTAAGGAAGCAGGAAGGGTGCCTTATAAAGTAATAAAAGGAGACAATGATACCCCACGTGTAGATGTGGATGGTAGAAAATATACTCCACAGGAACTTTCTGCAATGATACTTCAAAAAATGAAGAAAACCGCAGAAGATTATCTTGGTCAGGATGTAACTGAAGCGGTAATTACCGTACCGGCCTACTTTAACGATTCTCAACGCCAGGCTACAAAAGAAGCTGGAGAGATTGCAGGATTAAAAGTTAGCCGAATTATCAATGAGCCAACAGCTGCGGCTTTAGCTTACGGGCTGGACAAAAAATCTCAGGATCAAAAAATCGCTGTTTATGACCTTGGTGGAGGTACTTTTGATATTTCTATCCTTGAGTTAGGAGACGGAGTATTTGAGGTATTATCAACACACGGGAATACACACCTTGGAGGGGACGATTTTGATCAGGTATTGATAGACTATCTTGCCGATTCTTTCCAAAAAGCTGAAGATATTGATCTTAGAAAAGATCCAATGGCACTTCAACGTTTAAAAGAAGCTTCAGAAAAAGCTAAAATCGAATTGTCTTCTTCAAGCCAAACGGAAATTAATTTACCTTATGTAACTGCTACTTCAAGCGGTCCAAAACACCTAGTAGAAACAATTACCCGTTCTAAATTTGAGCAGCTTTCTGCAGAATTAGTAACCAGAACTATGGATCCTGTAAAAAAGGCACTTAAAGATGCAGGGCTTTCTACAAGCGAAATAGACGAGGTAATTCTTGTAGGTGGTTCTACCCGTATTCCTAAAATACAGGAAGAAGTAGAAGCATTCTTCGGAAAAAAACCATCAAAAGGTGTAAACCCAGATGAGGTTGTTGCTATTGGTGCAGCTATTCAGGGTGGGGTATTAACCGGAGATGTGAAAGATGTATTGCTCCTTGATGTAACTCCGCTTTCCCTTGGTATCGAAACTATGGGAGGAGTGAACACTAAGCTTATTGAAGCTAATACGACCATTCCAACCAAGAAATCGCAAACATTCTCTACCGCGGCCGATAATCAACCTTCTGTAGAGATTCACGTGTTGCAGGGTGAACGTTCTATGGCGACAGATAACAAGACAATTGGTAGGTTCCACTTAGATGGAATTCCACCATCGCAAAGAGGAACGCCTCAAATTGAAGTGACTTTTGATATTGATGCCAATGGTATTATTAAAGTAAGCGCTACAGATAAAGCGACCGGTAAATCTCAGGATATTCGTATTGAAGCTTCTTCAGGCTTAACCGAAGAAGAAATCGAGAAAATGAAGAAAGAAGCGGAAGCCAATGCTGAAACCGATAAAAAATCTAAAGAAAAAGTAGATAAGCTAAACGAAGCCGATTCTATGATTTTCCAAACTGAAAAGCAGTTGAAAGAGTTTGGCGATAAGATTTCTGAAGATAAGAAGAAACCGGTAGAAGAAGCTTTAGAAGAATTGAAAAAAGCTTACGAAACCAAAGAGTTGGAGCAAATAACTCCTGCTTTAGACAAATTGAACGAAGCCTGGAAAACAGCTTCTGAAGAAATGTATAAAGCACAGCAAGAAGCCGGAGGAGATGCAGGACCAGAACAAGGTGCTACCGGATCCGAAAACGGCCAACAAGCCGAAGGCGGTGAAGCTAAAGATGGAGACGATGTAGAAGACGTAGATTTTGAAGAAGTGAAGTAAGCAGAGAGCCACTTTTCACAAGCGCTTTGCGCGCTGTGAAAAGTGTGCGAATCGCTTATCCCGAACTTGCTTCGGGATTCAAGCCCCTCCCAAACCCTCCCCAAAGGGGAGAGCTTAAAAAAACGCAATCATTAATTTGGTTGCGTTTTTTTTATTTAGCCATATTAAATATCCAGCAAGGTTTTTTACTGATTATCGAAAGCAAAAAGGTTCGGGAAATTGCAGAAGCCAATTCCAAAAGTATGATAAAAATACAGAGCATTAAAACCACTAAAATGGCAAAACAGATTAAGCTGAAAACTCGGTAATTCCTGTCTGGACGGTGTTTATCGGGTTTCTGGTTTCGAGGTTCATTAAAAATTAATTTCGAAGTTGAAGATGTAGATTTAAAGNAGTGTGCGAATTGCCCGCTATTATCATCGCGGTATGCTTATCCCGAACTTGTTTCGGGATCAAAACCCCTCCTAAACCTACCCTTATGGAGAAGCTAAAAAACGCAACCTTCCGAAAATATCGAAAGGTTGCGTTTTTTTGTTAAGAAAATTTAAAGGAATTACCCCCATAGATTCCTATTGAAGAATTTCTTAATTTATCTTTCAGTAATATCAATTTTTCTGATATTCCTCTTTTTTTAATACACCCTCCTCATAGTTTAGTAAATCATTCATTGTAAACAAACTTTCAATTATCAACCAAAAAGTAAAATTATGAAGACAATTAAAAGTTATTTGGCTTTTATGGTGGTGTTATCGCTGTTATTTGCCGGTTGTAGTAAAGAGGAAGAAGGTATCGGAAATAACGAATCTTCCACAAAAAGCGTTTCGCTGGAATTTGGCGCGATGCTTAACGACTTGGTCAACAAGGCCATGAGGAAGAACCACTTTAACCAGGCGCCCAATTGTGATGACGATGCCGCACCAGCATTGGCTAGGCTAACCTTTAGCATTAATGGCGAAGCAAACAAAACGATAGATGTAGATATTTTATTTGATGGCACTAATTTTTATACCGATTATTCCGACGAGTTGGAGATCCCGGTTGCGATAAGTGATGACGGTGATGACAACAACGATCTCTCGATGGTGAGCCTTTCAGAATTTTTGGTGTATGATGGCGATCCAGATGCTGGGGGTATTTTACTTTGGGTAGCACCTACCGGAGATGGGGATTTTACCGGTTATATAGATAACCCACTTCCATTTGATATTATTGTTCGTCCAGGCACTAAAAAGTATGTGGAGCTCGAGGTACTTTGTTTTGACAGGAGAATGGTGAATGAATATGGTTACCTGTTTTTTGACCTTATTCCAGAACAACTGTATGAGCTTTGTTTCTTTGCCAACTACTGTGATGACAATGGTAGACACTTTCCGGGTTTTTATAGTCTGGACTTGTTTTATGAAGATGCCACGGGCATACGTACGCAAATATACAGCAGTGACGATACCAAGCCAGAAGCCGGACAGTATGAAGATAATGAGTATTTTGCACGACCATTATGTTTGGTGATACCAGGCCCACCAGAAGGCGTAGCAGACGATGAAGATTACTTATTCTATACCATCACCCCAGAAGATTGGGAAATGGTTTATGGCGATATAGATAACACTCTATTGGCAGAAGAAGGTTTAAGTTGGAATGATATAAGCGCCTTGTTTAATGATGATGGTGAAACTAACGAATACGAGCATATCTTTATCAATTGTGAGGAAGATACATCAGAGTGTGGAGAATTTGAAGCCATTCCAGAATCTCCATATATTGGCCTTATGCCAGAAGACCCTGTAGATTACTTTGAAATTGTTAATTATTTAGACGGGATTATATTTAGTTTTTCACATGGAGAATTATGTTTGTGGGCCGAAGATATGGCAACTTGTATTACCGAATTCCATAATCTTATTCCCGAAAGTGGTTTTGTTATTAGTTGCTTGCCAGCAGGTTGCTATACATTTATAAGGCATCAAACAGCTGGTGTAAATGAGTTGATTTCTACCGATGAAGAATTACGGGACTTTTTAGGAAGTATAGATTCTAAGGCTGATGCTTTATTATTAGCTCTTGCCAACGATTATTATTGGGCTATAAATGATATTGAAGGTGGAGCAATTAAGGAAACCTGTACCGGCGATTACGAGTTAATAGTGACTAAAATAGTAAGTACTTGTTTGCCTTTACAGATAAACAAATTTCGTTTAAAGATTACCACCTCTGGCGAGATAATTATTTTAGAAGAGGAAGTAATTGAATTTCATGAAAATCTATGTATTTAAAATCGCTTAGTAGCAAAAACGCAATCTTCCGATATTTACAGGAAGTTGCGTTTTTTTGTTTTTACACGCAACCATTTCATAATTTGTACATCTACTAATAAACTCCCAGGATGAAGAATATAATATTAATGTGTGTAATATTTTTTTTAATTTCTTGCAGTACCGATGATGCCATTACGACTAATGGATTTGAAGAGATTACTGAACGATATCCGTTTAACGATCTGGATCCCATAGTAGCAACTGATTACTGGGAGCTTAATTATGTTTCAGTAAATGGCAGGGATGATAATGATGAAAAAATAATTGCACAAAAAGGAATTTTATGCGAAAACGCAGAAAAGCCGTTGTGTGAAGAAAAATTTAAAGAATTAAATCCGGACTTTGGTTTCGCTCCCGGTTGTCTCCCGGGACTATGCTATTTTTATTTAAAATATCAAGCGGATACTCAAAATCATTTGGTGGCTTCTAAGGATCAATTATTGGAATTTCTCGGCCCTATAAATACAAAAGAAGAAGCCTTACTTTGGACCCGCGCAAACGACTATCACTTTCAAGTTGACAATATTGATGCCGGTGCCATTAAAGCGACCGACTCTAATTTTGAACTTATTGTATTAAAAACTGTTAGTTATTGTACTCCCGTTCAAAGTAATAGATATCACCTTAAGGTTAAACCTAATGGCGACATTGAAGTTCTAAAAGAAGAAGTGTTTTCTGTTGATGAAAATTCCTGTGTTTAACTAAATTAAAATTGCTGCTTTCTAAATTATTTTAAAACTCTGGTTTACCTCAGAAATGTTTTAAGCAAATTCAGCGATAAGTTTTGTGTTTATTTCGTGACCGCCTTCATAGGTTTTTATTTCTAAATTCTTAGGAAACAATGCTTTTAAGCGCTGTTCTTCCACTTCAATAATTCCTTTTTTTAGGTATTCATCTTCAGTGCCGTAGATAAAGGTAAAGTTCGTGTTTTTTAAAAACTCAAAATCTTCTGTTTTTAATTCCGAAGGGACTTTCCCTGAATGCATAATTAAATGATCGCATTTAATTTTTCGCCTGGCAATCCACCGAGTGGCAACCGATACACCCTGGGAGTAACCTAAAATAATAAGTCTAGGCGCATTTCCCAGATTTTCAGTTTTATAGACTTCCTCTAAATAATTCAATACATTTTCGGTTTCTTCCTCGCGGCGTTCTTTGGTAAGCCAGGAAGCGCCCACGTGTTTATATTCGTTGTTTAGATAATATTTAGACAGGGCCTGGGGCGCGATAATATAATTTTCTTCAGCATTTAAATGATGGAAATGCCGAATAAAATACCTGCTTAAATAGCCTATGCCGTGACAAACCAACCAAATAGTTTTAGTTTTTTTAGTAAAATCGTTTAAAATGCTGTAGGTATTCGTAATTTGGTAAGAAAGCTCTTTTTCGGTGCTCATATTTTGTGGCTGGTTTTGTATTTTTACAAAGAAACCAATTTATTGCTATGACCCAAGAAGAAATTTTGAAGCTTTCTAAAAAAGTATGTAAAAATACTTTAATGGAAACCCTGGAGATTGAATTTACCGAGGTAGGAGACGATTTTTTGATCGCTAAAATGCCGGTAACGCCCAAAGTGCATCAACCCGATGGGGTTTTACACGGAGGTGCCAGTGTTGCTTTGGCCGAGAGTGTAGGCAGTATGGCCAGTTATGTTTTTTTAGATACCGAAGCGTTTATTATTCGGGGTATCGAAATTTCAGCAAATCATTTAAAAAGTATTGCTGAAGGTTTTGTATTTGCTAAGGCTTCCTTTATTCATAAAGGCCGTACCACGCAACTTTGCGAAATTAGAATTACAGATGAAGCTCAAAACCTCATTTCTTTAGTAAAACTTACTACCATAGCTTTACCTAAAAAAAAGTAACCGATGCAGCCCGATATTTTTTTCACCAAATTAGAAGAACAGCTTCAAAAGGGAAAACCCTTTGTAGCTTATAGAAAACCCAGTGAGAAATCTGGGTTGACTAAAGCCTGGCTTCAAAACACTAAGGAAACCCATAGCACATCCAGTTTTAGCGAAAGCGGATTTGTATTTTCCCCTTTTAACAGTTCTAAAAAAGCTTATCTCATTCCTTCAGAAAATGCCGAAGAAATTTATATGGAATATGCGGCAGAAAACATAAAAGAAGTGAATAGAAAGTCTGCGGAATTTCCTCCTGCCTTCACTAATGCAGATGCAAAGATAAAGCACGAAAAATTGGTTCAAAAAGGAATTGATAGCATTAAAAAAGGAGCATTTAAAAAAGTGGTTTTATCCCGAAGCGAACAAGTGGAAACCCAGCTTAAAGCTATAGAAATTTTTAAAAACCTATTAAAAAAATACCCAACGGCTTTTGTGTATTACTGGTTTCATCCAGCAACCGGAAGCTGGCTTGGCGCCACCCCAGAAAGTCTGTTGGAAGTGGAGCGCAATAAATTTAAAACGATGGCCCTGGCAGGAACGCAGGCTTATAAAGGTACTATTGATTCACATTGGAGAGAAAAGGAGATAGAAGAGCAGCAAATTGTAACCGATGCGATCTTTGAAAACCTGAAAAACAAAGTTTCGGGGAAGATTGCAAGATCGGAACCTTATACCAGCCGGGCTGGGAATTTACTGCATTTAAAAACAGATATTCAGGGGAATTTAAACACTAAAAACACCAATTTGAAGCAACTTATTTCGGCATTACATCCTACGCCGGCCGTTTGCGGACTTCCGAAGGAAAAGGCGAAGCGCTTTATTTTAGAAAACGAAACTTACGATCGTGAGTTTTACTCCGGATTTTTGGGGGAATTAAATATAAAAGTAGAGAATAAAAGAAATTCCAATCGGCGCAACCAGGAAAATCGCGCCTATGCCAGCATTTCACGAAAAACAGATTTATTTGTGAATTTGCGATGTATGAAGCTGGAAGAAGGGAAGGCGAACCTATTTATAGGCGGTGGGATCACTAAAGATTCTAAACCTGCAGAAGAATGGGAAGAAACCGTAAATAAATCGCACACCATAAAATCGGTGCTTGTTAAATAAGGCTAAAACCGGTCTCTTAAACACTTTTGATATTGTAATTTTGACTCACTAAGTGAGATTTGAAATGCTCCGACGCTTGCATTGAAATATATTTTTTTTCAATTAAATACCCTCTTGGGCCTGCCCCGAGGATTGCCTAGCTATAAAGACCTTACAGTTCCGTCCAGATAACTATAGGGAACTATGCGAGAATAAAATCTGTAAGGTCTACTTTTAAAATGAAAATTTGTGAAATACTCTAAAATACCTGTCGCTAGATCTATTGTAGCGCTCTGCGTAGCAAAAAATATAAATCACGTGGTCATTTCTCCCGGTTCAAGAAATGCGCCTTTAACTATTGGGTTTACACATCATCCCGAGATTAAACCTTACAGCATTGTAGATGAACGTTGCGCTGCGTTTTATGCCCTGGGGATGGCTCAGCAACTGCAAAAACCGGTTGCTTTAATATGCACATCTGGCTCGGCTTTACTGAATTATTACCCGGCTATTGCCGAGGCTTTTTATAGCGATATTCCATTGGTGATTATTTCGGCCGATCGACCCATTGAGCGAATAGATATTGGCGACGGACAAACCATTAGGCAAAAAAATGTTTTTGAAAATCACATTTTATACTCGGCCAATTTACATTCTGAATTAGTGATGGACTCTGAGGTGACCGATAAAAAACTTCAGCAAAAACAATTTGAGTCGCAAAAACACAACGAGCGGGAAGTAAATCTCGCCTTGAATAAAGCGATAGAGGAGAAGGGACCGGTGCATATAAATGTGCCTTTTTATGAGCCCCTGTACGATTTGGTAGAAAATGTTGAGGTGAATCCACTACAAATTCTACCGGAAATTAAGGAACGTACTTATACCGAAAATCAATTAAGTGCGTATGCAGATCTTTGGAACAGTGCAAAACGAAAGATGGTGATTGTGGGCGTAGCGCAGCCTAATGCGGTAGAACAACAATTCCTGGAGAAACTGGCACAAGATGAATCGGTTATTGTTTTGACAGAAACCACGTCTAATTTAGATCACCCTGAGTTTTTTACGCGCATTGATACCTTAATAGGACCAATAGAAAAAGCCCAGAATAAAGAAAAATTATTTAAAGCGCTGCAGCCGGAAATCTTGCTCAGCTTTGGTGGAATGATTGTTTCGAAAAAAATTAAAGCCTTCTTGAGAAGCTACCAACCCCAGCAACACTGGCATATTGATCCTAAAAAAGCGTACAATACTTTTTTCTGTTTAAATAAACACTTTGAGACTACGGTAAATTCTTTTTTCACCCATTTCTTTCCTTTAACCGAAGTAATAAAAAGTGACTATGCCACTTTTTGGAAAGCGGTGAAAGATAAAAGACAAAGTAGGCACGAAGAATATATGGATAAAATCCCTTATTCAGATTTGAAAGCGATGCAAGAAATTGTACCAAATGTTCCAGAAAATTATATTTTACAACTGGGAAATAGTTCCAGTATTCGCTATGCACAATTGTTTGAATGGAAAGAGAGCTTACGTATTTTTTGTAATAGAGGCACCAGCGGGATTGATGGAAGCGTTTCTACCGCGGTGGGAGCTGCTTGTGTGAATGGCGAGCCTACCTTAATGATTACCGGCGACCTGAGTTTCTTTTACGACAGTAATGCACTTTGGAACAAGTATATTCCTAAAAATTTTAAAGTGATTATTTTGAATAATAACGGGGGAGGAATTTTTAGGATTTTACCCGGAAATAAGGATACCGAAAATTTTGAAACCTATTTTGAGACTACTCACGAGCTTCAGGCAAAACCACTTTGTGAATTATATGGCTTTGAATATGAGTCGGCAGCGACTTCCGAGGAGCTTTCAGAAAAAATGAAAGACTTTTTTAAAGCTTCAGAAAAACCCAAACTCCTGGAAATATTCACGCCCAGAAAACTAAATGATAAAGTAATGCTGGAATATTTCAATTTCATGAAATCTTAGATGTAAATATTATAAAAAATACATTTATTTAAGTAAATTGAGCATTAATCAAACTACAAAATAGATTATGAGTACAAAAACCGATGAAAAAGTAGGAAAATACATTCAGGATGTAAAAGACAAAATTGGAGGGGAACCAGATGTTGATCTTTTGAGAAAAGTAACCGAAGGCTGCGGTCCAAGTATTTTTAGAAGCGATGCTGAAACTATTTCCAGCTCTTCGGAATCTGAACTGGAAACAGTGAAAAAAAATTTCCTAATTAAGAAATTGGGCTTAAAAGACGATGAAAAACTGGAAGAGGGCTTAAACGCTGTGTTAGAAAAATATGGTAAATCTAACCGAAATAAATACCGTGCGGTGGTGTATTACTTGCTTACCAAACATTTTAAAAAGGAAAGTGTTTATAAATAGTACCCGGTTAAAGATCCTTCCGATAAATCCCGATAACTATCGGGACGGGACAAAAGGGAACAAGAACAAAGATTTAATGATAACTAACTGATAAACAGTAGGTTTTTTTATCGGACACTATTATAATAGAATATCCGAAATTATTTCAAAATCCGTTTTTATAAAGAGAACGGATTTTGTTTTTTATAGTACGAAGCACTTTTTAAGTTATCCTGAACTTATTAAGAATTTTGAACTAACCACACTCTAAAAGCTCCTCCCATTTTTTCAAGGGGAGCCCGCCCGAACGGTACGGGCGGGCTCCCCTGAATGACCACGTCGGGCAGGGTGGCTTTTCTGCTTTTTTAAGTGGAAAAGACGGAGAGGTTCCTT
>JGI1221J11331_1000018_pt1 | contig 53129 bp, 50 predicted proteins | sample LakVidmifraction_4_FD_11331 | JGI IMG/M metagenome (IMG submission 11331) | reverse complement strand
GTTTTAATAGGCTTAAAACATGCCGTTATTCACATCTTTTATAAATTTAATAAGTCCATTTTTATTGCTTTTTTTCATTACATCCCACTATAAGAATTACTAAAAAAAATAGATAATAAATATTGTTGTTTAGAAGTGTCTTTATTATTTGCATTTTATTATTTATTAAGCGTTACATTTTGCATAATTAAATTTTCTTGAGCAATGATAAATCCATCGATGCGTTTTTTATGTTGCATAAAATTTATAAATTGTATAAAAATAAGCATCACTAAAGGCAGAATTGCAATCCACAAAAAAAGTTGTTCCCAACTCATGTTTTCTTTTAAGGGTCCTACTAGACCTGCTCCCCAGGCTCTTCCCATATTGGAAAGCGCCATAAATAAAGTGAATTGTGTTGCCGCTACTGTACTCCAGCATAATTGCATACAAATAGCAAATATGGCAATGTAAAGAAATGTGGCAACAGCAGAATACACTACAATAAAAATATAGATGAGTGTATTATTACTCCATAACATTGGCAATAATGCAAAACTTGTTAACATGACTATAAAAAAAATAAGATAAACAGATGACATTCTTCTTTTACCAAAAAAATCAACCAAAGCTCCGCCTACAAACAGCCCCAGAGAACCTCCTATAATAGTGCTTATGGAAAGAACTTCTGAATAAGAGGTATTTGTCCATCCTAATTCCTGAATTGTAAAAATCGGCAACATTGTATCTATTAAACCATAAGCAATACCAATGATAAAAATAGAAATCCCCATAATTATACTTGAAGGAAGTTTAACAACTTTTAAAAGACTTTTTAAGATCTGGCTCCAGCTATGCAATTGTGAGGTTTTGGATGCAGGTGATACCTCGCCTTGTGTCCAAGGCATTATTTTTTCGCCGGGTCGTTCTCTAAAGCATATCGGAACAAGCATAATCAATCCCACTGCAATGGACAAAGAAGCTACTGCTGTTGAAAATCCTACAATATTTATTAAGGTGGTGCCAATAATTAATGACAATGCAGTACCTATGGTTTTTGAACCCCACATAATACCATTGGCCCTGGCTTGTTCTTCAGACGGCACAACATCTATAGCCATCCCATCAGTTGCAACATCCTGAAATGCGCCAAAAAAGCTGATAAAAAATCCGGAAATCATTAATCCCGTTAAATTATTTAGTGGGTCATGAACGAAGGCAATGCTTAAAAAACTTATGATTAAGCCCAACTGCCCAAAAATTACCCATGGTCTTTTGCGTCCCATAGACAAAATGGTGTATCGATCCATCAACGGAGCAATGAGAATTTTAAAGCTCCAAGGAATTCCAATAACTGCAACAAAGCTGCCTATTTGCATTGGTGTTTTTCCGTTCATGGCCATCCAGGCAGGAATGGCGAAAAAGGTGATTCCTTCCGGTATTCCTTGCGCTATATAAAGCGCGGAAAAATTCAAGTATCGTAAAACCGTATTCTCTGTTAAAAACAAATTGCTTTTTTTCATGAATGCTTTTGCACGCTTCATAGTTTTTATATTTTTAGTGGGTTTATTATTTTACTTCATTCGCTTTGAAAACCCGTAAAAAATTACCACCCAAAATTTTGTCAATATCTTTTTCGCTATAGCCTTTTTCTAGCAAGGCTTTTGTAATCTTTGGATAATCGGTTACATCATCCAATTGATTTGGTGGTTGATAGATGCCGTCAAAATCGGAACCAATACCAACATAATCTACGCCCACCAAATTAATAACATATTCTATATGTTGAATTACCCATTCAAAAGGCGCACGAAGTGCTTCAGACTCATAAGTATATTTTCTGTATATAGATTCTTCTGCGTGGTATTGAAATATTCCGGTTTTCACAAGGGAGTCTATTTCCACTTTGTGTTTTTCAAGAAATGCGCTTTCTCTTGGTTCAACAGTCGGATCAATAAACCCCGAATTAAAATTGATTTGAACAACGCCCCCATTTTTTGCAATTTCTTTTATTTGGTCATCCTTTAAATTTCGAGGATGTGGACAAAGGGTATACACAGAACTATGGGAAGCAATAATGGGCTTTATAGTCGTGGAGATTACATCGTAGAAGGTTTGCTCGCCAACGTGCGAAATATCTACCAACATTCCCAGGCTATTCATTTTTCGGACTACTTGTTTGCCAAAAACGGTAAGCCCTTTTTTCCCCTTTGAATTTTTTGCACCTTCAGGATTGGTTTCGTCGGCAGCGCTTGTTGCCCAATCGGTCGAGTTGTTCCAAGTTAAGGTGATGTAGCGAACACCGCGATTGTAAAGCGCTTCAAGTTTGTCCAAATCATCCTCAAATTGATGGCCGCCTTCCAGTCCAGTTAATGCTGCAATCTTCTTCTGCTTAACAGCTTTTAGGAGTTCTTTTGAATTGAAAACTTTTACAATTTTATCTGGATTTCGTTTTATAACAGCATCTAGACTATCTATTTGCCTATTAGCATACTTGTAAGGATTCGGCTGGTCTCCGTCACTAAAAACAGAAAAAAACTGGACATCTACGCCACCTTGTTTCATTCTGTTGAGGTCACTATGTGTTTTACCTTTTAAATCGGTATCGAAAACGAAATTCTTTTCCATTGTTTGGGTAAGAAAATCATTGTGTGTATCAACCATTATAGCTGCATCATGGATTTTTTGATACGATTGTGCTCCGAGTTGCTGCATCAATAAAATGCTGATAATTGAAATTTTTATTTTCAAATTTAATTTTGTTAAATAAGTGTAGATTACTAGAGTTCTTATTTGAACCCACGATATTCACTTCAATCCAATAACCATTGGGATCCTGAAAGTAAATTTTCTGGAGTTTTTGTTACCTCTTTAACTTTGATAAAATATCAAAAAGATAGTCGCATCTCTATCCTAAAAAACCTAGTGGTTAGTTACTCTATGTTCTTGTCCATAAATATAATCGGATTTATTGACTATTTCAGTTTCATATCTAACCTTTGGAAGAATATCAAAAAGATAGTCCGTATCGCTATCCTTAAACACCCGGTGTTTAGTTTCTTTATACCCTTGCCCATAAATATCATCGGATGTATTGACTAATTTAGTTACATATTTAACCTTTGGTAGAATATCGAAAAGATAGTCCGTATCACTATCTTTAAATATCCAGTGTTTAGTTACTTTATAGCCTTGTCCATAAATATAATCAGATGTATTGACTAATTCATTATCAAATGACGAATTGGTTGTTTTTTCACTATCCTGACTTCTTACATTAACGATAAAAAGAAATAATAATGGAATTACGAAATAAATTCTAATAGTTTTCATGATGATTTTTTTTAGTTATTATACAATGGTTATTTATTTTTCAATAGCGTCGGCAAGCTGTTTGGTATCAACAAACTGCTGAAATTTAATCACTTTTCCTTCTTTAAGCGTCCAAAGATGTGCGGCCTGAGCATCAAAGATCGCCCCATTCTTTTTTAATTTACCTTGGTATCTTAACGTAGCAAGCACTTGGTCATTAGACATTTCGTGTAGAACAATATCTGTCAAATTGAAATATTCATGTTCAGCTCCAATACGGGCAAAAACACCATTTAAAACAGCATCCGGTCCTATATATGGGTTTCCATCTGCATAGGCATTTCCTTCCGCCTCGTTCCAAACAATATTGGCATCCATAGTGCCTAGAACCGAAGGGATATCAGCCACAGCAAATGCTTTATATAAGCTATCAACAATACCTATGTTTTCTGGAGAAGATACCAAACCCAATTGTTGCATAAACACCATATTATCCATAAAATCTTGTTCCTGAGCAATTTTTCCATTTTTCATTTTCACCAAAGTGACTCCATCTAAATCAACCGACTTTCCTGTTGCCGGAATACCGAAAAAATCTCCAGTATGTTTTCCTTTAAATTTCCAGTGTTTGACAATTTTATCACCTTGCCCAAAAACATCTATAATAGTGAATTCAACATTTGAGAAACCGTTGACATAATTGGCATAAAATGCTTTAACATTCTCAATACCAACAACGTTTTCAGGACTCATCACTAAAGTAACATCCATATCGAAATTTGTCCCGTTGAATAAATCTAAATTTCCTTTATTTATAATTTCATCCCATGTAGCAGTGTACATTTTAATGTCCTTTTTAATTTGTGCATTGAGAATGTCGCAGGATGTTAAAAATAACACAATCGAAAAAAGTAAGAGTTGAATTGAATGCTTCATTGATTTAAATTTTAAGATAATTTTAAATTATTTTTTTATAATTTTGTCTTACAGTAATTATTCGTTTTTTGAAAAAGTTTATATTCACTTTTATTAAAATTCCTAAAAAAGAATTGGGGACTTGCAGATAGAATTCTATTTTAGGAATTTTGGAATATATCTTAATCTCAATTATGCTTTTAACGAACTTTTTTTATAAGCGTTGCCATATATTTATATTTCATGTCACGCGTAGCTAACCCTTTCTGAGTTTTTTGAATTTATTTTTTTTGATAAAACCCAAAATGACCTACTCACCTTTCAGGTTTTATAATTATTTTTCCATAGCTTCTTCAGGCATTTTTGCAGCTTCAATTTCCTGAATAGCTAAAACAATTGGTGCATTATCCCAATAGCCATATTCTCTTACAATTTTACCATCTATAAATTGTGCTGTCAAATGAACAGGAATTTCAAGTTCTTTAGCATTCGCGGATAATGTGCCTTTCCAAGTACCCCAAAAGTTAACCCAAGTCTTGCCATCATCTGCCACTACCATTTCATATTCCTGACCCTTCTCCATAAATCCTCTGGAAGAAAATACTGTTTCATTATTTTGATGAAAGGCTGGTATTTTGTTTGCCCTCATTGGGATATTGGAATTGAAAAACACGTTTGCAGTATCCGCATAATGAGACACCAAAGATTCCCAGTTTTTATCGGTGTAATCTTTAATTCCTGCCTTGTACGTTTCAATTTCCGGTGATTGTTGTGTGTAACGTTCCGGTTTTGTGTTACAAGACGTAAAAAGAACTATTGCAAGTCCTAACAAAAATAAATTTTTCATAAGTTTCGTTTTTTAATTCGGGTATGAGGTTAATCATACCCGAATTTTGATTAGTGATTTATTTAGTTATTCAGTTAGTATGCTTGTTATATAATGTTTTCAAAAATGAGTTTAATTTTTCATCTCCACTCTTATCAATCTAATGGTAATGGTCTTGCTTAAATTTTCGACGGAATGTGGCCCTTCGGCTTCTTTCCACATGGTCATTGGAAATTTAAGCGCAGGTTTAATTTCGCGTGAGTCCATAATGATGTCACCATCGCCATCATAGTCTATAAAATCACCTGCTTCCTGAATGTAAAGCACACTTGGCCAACGGTGGTGGTGAACTTCTTCGATTTTGCCTGGTAAAAGAGTAACTTCCAAAACACGGACTTTCTCATTCTCCATTAAAATCTTATGGTTCTCCGGTGCTGCAACAACGGCATCTAAATTTTCGGGCCATTCATCAAATTCATCCAAATTATGCGGATCTCCTGTTTTATAAGCAAAGGTTTGTGTTGTTATTTTTTCATTTTCCTGACTGATAACACTTCCGATAAAAATGAATACAAGAAATAATGTCAGATTCGTTTTCATTATTTTTATTTTAAACCTGTGCATTCTTAACATTTAGAATGAACAGATAAGTTTGGTTTATTTATTCCTTTAGTCTTCCTCAGTTATCCTTTCTGATGGATTAGCCTCCTTTAGTTGCCATAATGCCAATACTATAGGTGAGTTATCCCAATAGCCAAATTCTTTAACTATTTTTCCATCAATAAACTGAGCAGTTAAATGAACGGGAATTTCATACAATTCGTTATTGGCTTTGAGTCTTCCTTGCCACAATCCCCAAAAATTAACCCAGGTATCTCCTTTATCCGTTACCACCATTTCATATTCCGATTCTTCAGGCACATATTTGTAAGATGATATGTTTGATATATCTTCTTTATTTAGTGCGATAGCTTGTGCCAGTGTCAGTGCTTTTTTTTCAGTAGTATTATAGATGATTTTTGCAGTATCGGCAAAATGAGTTGTATAAGATTCCCAGTTTCCCATCTCATAATCTTTAATGACCTGTTTGTATGTTTCTATTTCCAGTGAATTTTGGGTATAACGCACTTCGTTTTTACAAGCTGCTACTGTGGCAATTACTAATGCAATTTGAATTATTTTTTTCATTTGATTCATTTTTAAATTCAGGCATGACTTTTTAAAATCATACCCGAACTTGGCTTAGTTAGTAGCTAAATAGTTTATTATTTGTCTTTCTTTAATTGCTCAATTCTTCATTTAGAGAATACAAATAAGACCAAGAATTTTCAAGAGATGCCATCATTTTACCTCTCAAATCATCTGTTTTTTTCTTGCCGTTTTTATTTTCATATATTTTCCAAACTCCATCTCTCTTAATATCTAAATCTGCATAACCTTTGAAAGCAGTGGAAACCATATAATCAGGCGAATCAGGCCCACCGCCCATAAAGTTGTACCAAGTACCGCGAAGTGTACCTTCTACTGCTTTAATTGCAGAACCTATCTCTTTTATACCCTCTCTAAAAACAGTGCTATTTTCTACTCTAAAAAAGGTGACCCAAACTAATTTAGTGCCTTCAGAAGTAGCAATTTTGCTTAATTCTGGCATGGTACGAGCGATGCTGTAGTTCACTTTTTCAACATGAGGCATAATAAAATCGATTACTTTGGCTCGACATTCTTTTCCGGCCTCATCCTTTTTGTCCATTTCAGCCCAGTTGTCCATCATGCCAGTTAAAACATACAGAACCCCTTCTCCTTGCACGCGCCTCCAAACATTAAATTTGTCGGTTCCTTTATTTTCTAAATAACATTCTTTCCACATTTTCACACCTGCAATAAATTGAGATTCGTGACCTGGTTTTACAGTAATTTCACTCATGCTTAATAGCTTACTTTCATCATTTTGCGATAGCGCTAACATTGGAATAAGCACAACCAGTAATAATAATTTTTTCATAATTTCGAGTATTTGGTTAGTTAATTCTTCAAAAGTAAGCAGTACAATTCAGAAGAATTTGCACAATTATTGCAAAAACTTGGACTTTTATAGCATGAAACAATGGTTAAATTAAATAAATAACCATTGGGTAACTAAAGATGGATTTAAACTAAAATAAAGGAGATAAGTTGTCCTTTTTGTAGGCAGATGGACTGCAACCAAATTGGCTTTTAAAAGCTCTTGAAAAATAAGCCTGGTCATTAAACCCTGTTTGGAAGCAAATATCAGCCAAACTTCCAGAGTTTTGCTTGATTAATTCCGCCGCACGTTGTAATCGGATATTACGAATCAGTTGGCCTGGAGCCTGATCAATTAAAGCCTGAAGTTTTCTGTTTAATTGTGACGGACTTAAACATATTTTATCGGCCAGTTGCTCAACACTAAAACTGGTATTTTCCAAATTGTCTTTTATATGCTGTATCGTTTTTTCTAAAAACTGTTGGTCAATAGACGACAACGGAATTTCTTCAGAAGAAACTACAAATTTGTTTTGGTATTTTTCACGAATTTGTTCTCTTTGCTGAATGAGATTGTTGATGATAATTTGAAGCTCCTTCACGCTAAAAGGTTTGGTTAAATATGCTTCAATGCCGGTTTCCAATCCAATAAGCTTGTCTTCTAGAGTGGCTTTACCCGAAAGAATAATAATAGGAATATGACTTGTTTTTTCATCATCTCGCAACATATGTACCATTGCAATCCCATCGATCTTTGGCATCATAACATCCGTAATAATAATATCGGGAATCATTCTTTTGGCTTGTTCTATTCCCTCTTCACCATTATTGGCTTCAATGATTTTGTAAGTTGATTGCAGCAAATTCTTTATAAAAGTTCGAATAGACAAATTATCTTCCACCAATAAAATGATCTTTTTATCGAATTTTAAATCAGGAATTTGCAGCTGATTTTTTTTATTCCCCCTTAAACCATTGGCATTTTCATGTTCTATTTCGACGGTGTTCTTCGTGTTTATTTTTGAAACAGCACCTAATGGAAGTTCTATTGAAATTGTTGTCCCTTTTTGACCAGTTAATTCCTCATTTCTGAAAGCCTTTACGGTTCCTTCATGCAATTCCACCAATTCTTTCACTAAGGCCAATCCAATTCCGGTTCCTTCATATAAACGGGTATCTGAATTGTCGGCTTGATAAAACCGGTTAAATATATTTGAAATGGCATCTTGCTCAATGCCAATTCCATTGTCACAAATACAAATTGAAATATAATTATTGTTCTTTTGTTGAATTGTTAAGTTAATTTCTCCGTTTTCTGGCGTGAATTTTAACGCATTTGAAACAATATTCATTATGATTCTTTCCATTTTTTCAGCATCAAAAACTACTTGAATATCCATTTCGTCCGAAATAAAGTTGAGAGAAATGTTTCTTTTATCTGTAAAGGACTCCAAAGAAAAAAACAAATTTTTTAGATAAAGAACAATATTTTGCTGCGAAAGGTCTAAGGTCATTTTCCCTGCTTCCAGTTTGGAGATGTCTAAGAGTTCATTTATTAATTTTAAAAGGTTTTTTGCATTTCTATCAATACCAGCCACCTGTTTTTTTGAATAATTTGATGGCAATGCTTCCATTAAGTTTTCGGCATATCCACTAATTAATGTTAAAGGCGTTCTAAATTCATGTGAAATATTGGCGAAGAAACGAGATTTTAACTGATCAATAACCTTCAAAGTATTGTATTCTTTTTGCTCAACTTCAATATTTTTTTTCATTTCAATCCGTTTCATTTCATATTTTCTAATAATATACATGAGCAACAGAAAAAGGAGCAAATAGCTTATATAAGCCCACCAGGTTCCTGACCAATGTGATAAAACGCGAATAGGAATTGAGACTCCTTCTGTATTCCAAACGTCATCATTATTGCTTCCTTTTACTTTTAAGGTATAATTGCCAGATGGTAAATGGGTAAATGTAGCGGTTCTGGAATTATTTATGTAAATCCAATTTTCGTTAAAATTTTCAAGCTTATAGGCATATTTATTCTTACCAGGTGCTGTAAAATCAAGTGCTGAAAATTCAAATATGATGATCTCATCACGAGATGTGAAATTTATTTTTTCATTCGGATTTACCACCAAATTTCTAACTTCGGTACCTTCGTTCTTTTTACTTTGACTGTAAACTTTTACACCTGTGATACTTATTGGAGGTTGAAATGGATTGTCATTAATTTGATCGGGAAAGAAATAATTCAGTCCATTGATTCCGCCAAAAAACAATTCCCCTTTTGAACTTTTAAAAACAGCACCCGTATTAAACTCGTTGCTTTGCAAGCCATCTTCCCTATCATAATTTCTAAATTTTTTTGTTTTTAAATTATATTTTGAAATTCCCTTATTGGTGCTTAACCATAAATTATCTTGTGAATCGGATAAAATACCATAAATCACATTGTTTGGAAGTCCTTCATTTTGAGTGAAATGTGTGAAGGATTGTTTGTTGATCTCAAATAAATTTAACCCGCCAGAAGTGCCAATCCATAAAAAGTCTTCAGGGTTTACTGGATCAGGAAATATGGCATTTACTTGATTGTTGCTTAAACTGTTTGGTTTTTCGGGATTATTTCGATAGCTATAAAAAAGTTCTTTATTCTTATCAAAAACCAGCAAACCGTTTTTAGTTCCCAACCAAAATTGGTTCTTGTTATCTTCATAAATAGCACAGCGTATCATCGCATCGTATTTAGAATTGTTTTGATATTTATAATGTTTAAATATTCCTTTTTCCCGATCCACCATTTTACTCAGAAAGTTGTCTGTCACTATCCAAATAAATCCATTTTTATCTTCGAAAACAGCAGCAACTCCTTTATGTGGAATTCCGCTAGGATTGTTGCTTTCATATTTAAATTGTCTTGTTTTTTCAGTCATAGGATCATAGACAAACAAACCTTCCATAGAGGCAAACCATAATTTTCCATCTCTGGATTTAATCATTGAACATATATTCGTATTGCCAAAGTCGTTCAGATTTGTTGCGTTTGTTTCAAAACTTTTAAGCTCTCCTGTTTCTCTATCCCAACGATAGAGAACTTCTGCGCTAATCCATACGTATCTGTCATTTTCTTCTAAAACAGACCGAATGCTAAAGCCTGTAATTCTAGAATTATCTGTGTTTTTACGTTTTAAAAAACCAAACTTATTGGCTTTTGGGTCATAAAAATCGATTCCCATACCGGTTGTACCAATCCACAGAATATTTGTTCGGTCCAAAAACAAACTTGAAATACTGTTATAACTTATTGATTCTGGTTTTAACGGATCGTTTTTAATAGATTCGTACTTTAATGTTTTTGTATGAAAACGCATCAACTCTCTCGGTGTTGCCAACCACAAATAGTCGTGATTATCTTTTACAATTTCGTTAATTTCTTCCCACCCATATCTAAAAACACTAAGGTGATGTGGAAAAACTTTATAGGAATTATCAAGGGTGTTAAATTTAACCAATCCTGTTCTTGTACCCAGCCATAACTGGTTGTTGTCCCCTTTTGTGATGGCAGAAATGGAAAAATCATTGTCGTTTTTTGGAGCATTTGGCTGTTTGACATCAAAATAGAAAGAAGAAATCGATTCCGTTTTTGGATCCATTCGGTTCAATCCTTTATCTGTTCCAATCCACAGAATTCCTTGGTCATCAAAAAATAGTTTTTTAATAACGTTACTGCAAAACTGATACTTCTCAGAAATATCATTATGGTATTGTTTTATTTTATTAGGGTCGTGTTTTTGGTTTAAAAATGGGATTTTAAAAATGCCGTTGCCTATTGTTCCAATCCAGATATCACCATTTTTATCCTGGGCTATCGAATTAATAACTTCAGAATTTTTACTTTTTGACTGGGCTATGGGAAGTAAAATTCTTTGGAACGATTGAGAAGCGCTATTGTAAATATTGACGATTCCATTTTCTGTACCAACCCACAATTTTCCATTACTATCAATGAAAAGTTCAGTAATATAATTGGATGATATTGAATTTGGGTTATTGGATTCATTTTGATAAACAGTAAATTGATATCCGTCATATTTGTTAAGGCCGTCTTTGGTTCCAAACCACATATAACCTTCCCTATCCTGGACAACGGATAAAACAAGATTTTGAGACAAACCATCGTTATTGGTCAGGTGTTTGAAACGGAAATCTTGGGCAGTACTTTTAAGTGGAAGTATATTCCAAACAAGTAAAAAAACAGCTATTTTTTTGATCCATTGATTCATCTTAACTGTACAAAATTTAACAGATGAGTTGTAATATGAATCGATTTGAGGCAGTAATTATTTATTAATTACATCATTCATTAATAATTTACAAACAATGATATAGTCTGTAATTGAAATGCATACGTTTTGTTAAAAGGGATTATAATTTACATATACATGGCAACTAATCACCTAAATCGATCAAATATATTAAATATAATGTTATGTTTTACACAATTATGATTTTTATCATTTTTCTTAAACAGTTTGAAAACATTTTTTGAAAGCACGTTGTAGATAAAAAATAACATTTCCAATTGAAACGGTTTTTCATTACTGATATAGCCCTTTTTAGTACTAAAAAAGCTATTTTTTTACACATGTTTAGCGTAACTTTACTTATAAATCAGTATAATTGCATATGCTAAATAAAATATTATATACCGCTTTATTTTTACTTTCAATTCAAGGATTTTCCCAAGAAATTAAAAATAATGATACACTAAAAAAGAGTTCCCTTTTGGTGACTTTAAGAGGACAGGTAATTGATAATGCCAATAAAGAACCGTTAATTGGCGCCCATTTATTTAATCTAAACTCTGTTATTGGAACAATTTCTAATGACAATGGAATATTTGAACTTGAAACCACCGTAAATGATACTATTTATGTTTCTTACTTGGGGTTTCAATCGATAAAACTAAAAATCACCAACGATTTACTGAAAGGAAATGAATTGGTTATTGAATTATATGAAAGAACTGAACAATTTGATGAAATTGTGGTTAATTCATACAAACTTATCGGTGTTTTGGAAATTGATGCCAAAAATGTTCCTAAAGATAAATATTCCCGTATTCACATTAATGGCGTACCTCAAACTTATGAGGTAGGATCGAGACAGCGTAAAGAATTTAATTCACCTATTGATGCCCTTTTTAGACCCATTGATTATGTGTACAATAGGTTTGGTAAAAGTCCGAACCAGTTAAAAAAGCTGAAGAAATTGAAAGATGATGATAATCTTCGCAATATGCTGGAAGCCAAGTTTAACAGAGAATTATTGATGGAATATTTAGGGATGTCTGGTGAAGAGTTAAATGAGTTGTTAAATGAATGTAATTACTCCGACTATTTTATAAAATCTGCCAGCGATTTGCAGCTTATTGAAGCAGTTTTGCTTTGTTACGAAAACCATAAAGCCATTAAAAAAGGAAGTACTATTAAGGAAAAGTAAAAACGGTTAAAGATAACTGTACAATTAAACAGTTAAACATATTAATTTAGTTAATAGTATACCACATCATACAATCACAGATGACACTATATGATGTGGTATACTTTTAAATTCTCTAAAGTTAAAACAAATAATCAGGTTTTACTTTGCGACTAGTTCATCCAATAATTCTCTGATTTTATTACTGTTCCAATCGGCTGAACCTGTTTTAGCAATTAAAATATTCCCTTTTTTATCAATTAAGTATGAAGCTGGAATACTGTTTGTTTTAGTAAAACTATTAGGTGGAACACTCGCTGAATTGTAGGCAGGTAGGTCATATCCGTTTTTATTAAAAAATCCCTCAACTTTTCCCCAATCTTCGTTGGTTACAAATACAAAAGCCACTTTATCTTTATAATCGGCATATAATTTTTGTATCATTGGCATTTCTGCTCGGCAAGGTGGACACCAAGTAGCCCAAAAGTTCACAAAAATAACCTTGTTTTCAAGTTCCTTAAAATTGATGTTTTCTGTGTTTAATCCTTTTAAATCCCAATCATAAGAACTTAACTTTTCGCTTTTTTCAACATTCTTTATGGATGGCGAAAAGGCAATTTGGCGCATAAACCACTCTCGTGAAGGTGGATACAACAATACTGCTATAGCTATTACAAAAATAATGTTTGAAATAGACTTTTTATTTAATTTGAAATTCATATACTTCTATTTTTGGAATTAGTAGTTTTATTTACAATTCCTTACAAATCAAAATAAGAAAACCTTTGAAATTCAAAGGTCTTTTTATTTAAAAATTGTAACTAACCTATTATTAGTCTGTTACTTCTTTAGTTTTCCTAATATTTCAGCTACTTTTTCACCAATTTTAGCTGGAGATTCCACAACGTAAATTCCATTTTCTCTTAAAATAGCCATTTTTGCTTGTGCCGTATCATCTTTACCTCCAACAATTGCACCTGCATGTCCCATTGTTCTACCTTTTGGCGCAGTTTGGCCGGCTATAAAACCAACCACAGGTTTTTTATTTCCTGTTTCTTTTACCCAACGAGCAGCCTCAGCTTCTAATTGGCCTCCTATTTCACCAATCATTACAATTATTTCGGTTTCTGGATCATTCATTAACAATTCAACAGCATCTTTTGTGGTTGTGCCAATAATTGGATCTCCTCCAATGCCAATGGCCGTAGTAATTCCGTATCCTTTTTTCACCACCTGATCGGCAGCTTCATAAGTTAATGTTCCAGATTTGGAAACAATACCTACATTTCCTTTTTTGAAAATAAAACCTGGCATAATTCCTACTTTTGCTTCGCCTGGTGTAATTACTCCCGGACAATTAGGTCCAACCAATCTACAGTCTTTATTGTCAATATAAGCTTTTACTTTAACCATATCAGCAACAGGAATCCCTTCTGTAATACAAATAATTACTTTAATTCCTGCGGCAGCAGCTTCCATAATAGCGTCAGAGGCAAATGCCGGTGGCACAAAAATTATTGACGTATCTGCTTTTACTTTATCAACCGCATCTTGAACGGTATTAAAAACAGGTTTGTCTAAGTGAGAAGTTCCTCCTTTACCCGGAGTTACACCCCCAACAACATTTGTTCCATATGCTATCATTTGGGTTGCGTGAAAAGTGCCTTCACTTCCAGTAAATCCTTGTACAATTATTTTTGAATCTTTATTGACTAAAACGCTCATTTAAGTTTATTTTTGAATTAAAGTAATTATTTGTATTACAAAAGTAATTTTTTCTTAGTTTAAGATGGCTGAATTTATTACTTTTTTTGATTTTTTATCATTTGTTTTATTTCTGCCATTTCCTTCAATTTCTTTCTTGATTCCTCCACAGGTGTTCCAAAATAACTGATGCCACCTTTTAGCGATTTGGTTACGCCTGTTTGTCCTAAAACGACCGCGCCTTCGCCAATGGTAATTCCGCTATTTGTGCCAACTTGTCCCCATAAAGTAACATTATTTTCAATAATAACGCAACCTGCAATACCAGTTTGTGAAGCAATTAAACAATTTTCGCCTATAACAGTATCGTGACCAACCTGAACCTGATTGTCTATTTTTGTTCCTTTTTTAATGGTTGTATTGGCAGAAACACCTCTGTCAATAGTGCAAAGTGCACCAATATCAACATTATCTTCAATAATCACGCTACCACCCGAAACCAATTTATCATAACCATCTGCACGTTTTTTATAATAAAAAGCATCTGCGCCTAAAACAGTTCCTGCATGAATGGTCACATTGTTTCCCAAAATACAATTGTCGTAAATAGTTACATTGGGATGAATAAGGCAATTAGCGCCAATTTTAACATTATTTCCTATAAATACATTTGGCTGAATAACTGTATTTTTTCCTATAATAGCCGATTTGGAAATTGATGAATTAACAGCTTTAAACGGATTAAAATATTTAGTAAGTTTATTAAAATCGGTAAAAGGATCTTCTGAAATCAGCAATGCTTTGCCTTTTGGGCATACTACTTTTTTATTTATCAAAATAACCGAGGCCTTTGAGTGCAATGCTTTATCATAATATTTTGGGTGATCGACAAAAACAATATCGCCTTCTTCAACCACATGAATTTCATTAAAACCTGAAATTAGAAAATCGGAAGGACCAACAAAAGTTGCATCAATAATATCCGCAATTTCTTTCAATTTATATTTTCGTGGGAATTTCATCTGTTTAAATATTATTTTTTAGCGGTAACAACTGCTGTTCGCCATTAATCATTCCTTTGTGTGTCAAAATTTGTAAAGCTCGTTTCATAAAAATTATTCTTTAACGCGTTCTAAATAAGCTCCTTTTGCAGTATCTATCTTTATTTTATCACCTTCATTAATAAACAAAGGGACATTAATAATTGCGCCTGTTTCAACAGTTGCCGGTTTAGTTGCGTTTGTAGCAGTATTTCCTTTTACACCCGGCTCTGTATGCGTAATTTCCAAAACCACATTTGCAGGCATATCAACTGAAAGCGGCAAGTCATCTTCCGTATTGATAATAATGGTTACAATTTCACCTTCTTTTAAAAGATCCGGTGCATCCAATGCGTTTTTACTCAAAGTGATTTGATTAAAATCTTGTGTATTCATAAAATGAAATACATCAGCTTCCGGATATAAATATTGAAATTTTTGAGTTTCAACTCTTATATCTTCTATTTTTCTTCCTGCAGGAAATGTATTATCCAAGACTTTACCTGAAGATAAACTTTTCATTTTTGTTCTCACAAAAGCAGGGCCTTTACCTGGTTTTACGTGTAAAAATTCAATTACTTTGAAAATATCATTATTATATCTTATACATAATCCATTTCTAATATCTGATGTTGTTGCCATTTTTTATAGTTTTAAGTTTTAAGCTCTAAATTATAAGTCTCAGCTTTGTTAATAAGGCTTCATACTTAGTACTTTATGTTATTAATTATTAACTTCCTGTATAACCTTTCATAATTCCCCTTTGTGAATTTTTAATGAAAAGAATTATTTGATCTCTTTCTTTAGTTGCTTCCATTTCGGCTTCAATTTTTTCCAAAGCCTGCGTAGTATTGTAATTTTTTTGATATAAGATTCTATATATATCTTGAATTTCTCTAATTTTTTCTGTATCAAATCCTCTTCTTCTCAATCCAATCGAATTAATACCGATATAAGATAATGGTTCTTTACCTGCTTTAGAAAAAGGAGGAACATCTTTTCTCACCAATGAACCCCCTGAAACCATAGAATGTTCTCCAATATGAATAAATTGATGTACAGCAACCAATCCACTTAAAATTGCGAAATCACCTATAGTGACGTGTCCCGCAATAATAGACCCATTTGCCAAAATACAATTATTGCCAATGATACAATCGTGGGCAACATGTGTGGTAGCCATAATTAAACAATTATCGCCAATTTGTGTTTTTCCAAGTGCTTTTGTGCCTCTATTTACGGTGACACATTCTCTAATTGTGGTATTATTTCCAATAATTGCCAATGAATCCTCTCCGTCAAATTTTAAATCTTGAGGAATTGCGGAAATAACTGCTCCGGGAAAAATTTTGCAATCTTTTCCAATTCTGGCTCCTTCCATAATGGTTACGTTTGAACCAATCCAAGTTCCCGAGCCAATTATAACATTGTTATGAATTGTGGTGAAAGGTTCAACAACTACGTTTGTTGCAATTTTCGCCTCTGGATGTATATATGCTAAAGGTTGATTCATTATTCTGTAGGTTTTCTGGCTATTTGCGCCATTAATACTGCCTCTACCACCAATTTATCATTTGCATAGCCATAAGCCTGCATATGACAGATTCCTCTTCTTATTGGTGAAATTAATTCAGCACTAAAAATTAAAGTATCTCCTGGTAAAACTTTTTGTTTAAACTTAACATTATCCATTTTCATAAAATAAGTCAAGTAATTTTCCGGATCTGGAACAGTGCTTAATACCAATACACCACCACATTGTGCCATTGCTTCAACTTGTAAAACACCAGGCATTACAGGTGCTCCTGGAAAATGTCCAATAAAAAAAGCTTCATTCATAGTCACATTTTTCATTCCCACCACATGCCTATCCGATAATTCTAAAATCCTGTCTATCAACAAAAAAGGTGGTCTGTGAGGAAGAATACTCATAATTTTATAAATATCCATTAAAGGAGGTTGATTTAAATCGAATTTTGGAACACAGTTTCGTTTTTCTACTTTAATAATTTTTTGAAGTTTTTTTGCAAAAACAGTATTTACCAAATGTCCCGGTTTATTTGCAATAATTTTCCCCCTGATTCTTGTGCCAACTAAAGCCAAATCTCCAATAACATCTAACAACTTGTGCCGGGCAGCTTCATTTGCCCAACGTAATGTAAGGTTGTCCAGGATGCCGTTTGGTTTAACAGTGAGTGTTTCTTTATTGAAGGCCTTTTTTAATTTGGACATTGTTTCCTCAGATATTTCTTTATCCACATAAACAATGGCATTGTTTAAATCGCCTCCTTTAATTAAGTTATTGTCCAACAAAGTTTCCAATTCGTGAAGGAAACTAAAAGTTCTTGCATTCGCTATTTCAGTTTTAAATTCTGAAAGCGAATTCATTGTTGCATTTTGGGTGCCTAAAACTTTGGTACCAAAATCAACCATAGCTGTTATTTGAAAATTATCGCAAGGCATTAAAATAATTTCGCTTCCAGTTTCTTCATCTTTATACGAAATAATATTTTTGACAATATATTCGTCTCTTTCAGCATCTTGCTCTTGTATTTCGGCTTTTTCAAGGGCTTCCACAAAATGTTTGGATGATCCGTCCATAATTGGAGGTTCCGGCGCATTAATCTCAATAATAATATTATCGATATCTAAAGCAACAACTGCCGCCAAAACATGCTCAGAAGTATTTACAAAAACGCCGTGTTTTTCCAGGTTTGTTCCTCTTTGTGTATTTATAACATATTCTGCGCTTGCCTCAATAATTGGTTCTCCTTCTAAATCTTTTCTCACAAAAATATACCCATGGTTTATGGGTGCAGGCTTAAAAGTTAAGGTGACTTTATTCCCGGTATGCAAACCAACACCCGAAAGTATTACTTCTTTTTTGATGGTTTTTTGTTTATTCCTCATTTTTTCTCTTTTAAGGCTTTAATATCTTTCTCCAATGCATTTATAGTCGCAACCAGTTCGGGTAATTTTTTAAAATAAACATAGGATTTACTAAAATCTGAATATCCCATTGCCGGAGATCCTTGTATTATTTCATTATCTTTAATATTTCTTCCTACTCCACACTGCGCTTGTATCTTAACGTTATTTCCAATACTTATATGACCAACAATCCCAACTTGTCCTCCTATCATACAATTTTCACCAATTTTTGTTGACCCTGCAATACCTGTTTGCGCTGCAATAACCGTATTTTCACCAATCTCAACATTATGAGCTATTTGAATTTGGTTGTCTAATTTTACGCCTTTTCTTATTATTGTTGAGCCTAATGTAGCTCTATCAATAGTTGTTGCTGCACCAATATCAACATTGTCTTCAATAACAACATTTCCTATTTGGGGTATTTTAGTAAAAACCCCTGAGTCATCCGGAGCAAAGCCAAACCCGTCCGAACCCAAAATTACGCCAGCATGCAAGGTGCAATTTGAACCGATAATTGTTTCGGAATAAATTTTTGAACCTGGATAAATTATGGCATTATTGCCAATTTTTACATGATCACCAATATAAACATTCGGATAAATTTTTACATTGTCACCAATAGAAACGTCGGCACTTATGTAAGAAAAAGCCCCTAAATATAAATTAGTGCCAATAATTGCTGATTCGTCAATAAAAGACGGCTTTTCTATTCCAGTCTTGCTTAATTTTACTTGATCATAAAACTCCAATAATGTTGAAAAAGCCTGATAAGCATCATTTACTTTAATGAGGGTTGTTTCAACCTCCTTTTCAAGCACAAAGTCCATATTCACAATCACTATGGAGGCTTTTGTGGTATATAGATAAGGGGTATATTTGGGGTTCGACAGAAATGTTAGAGATCCTTTTTCTCCTTCTTCAATTTTTGAAAGGCTAAATACTTCAACGTTTTTATTTCCGAAGATTTCTCCTTCTAAAATTTCTGCTATTTGAATTGCTGTAAATTTCATGATATGCAAAAGTAAAAAAAAAGTTCAACTCTACCTATTTCTTTGGATAGCAGATGTAGTACTTATAGACCGGGTTAGACAATGCCTGTATATTTAAATGGTCAGATGCCTCAGTTACATCTTTTAAACTTCCGTTTTTATATATAATTTGAATATTATTTTTTGTTGCATCATAAGCCTGGTTGCAAATTTCTCCGTGATAGACAAAATAATCCAGCTCTGCATCATTATAATTAAACTTTTCTTTAACCCATTGTTTTATTGTTGACAACTGATCTTTAGTAAACGGTTCATTTTGCAGTACTACTTTTGGCAATCTTCTGTTAATTAAACTTTCTGATAATTTTGAAAGTATTTTGTCATCACTGGAAATCCATTCTTTTATGGCCGCCAAAACATCATAATCATCCAGTTTTGAAAATAATTTTAAGTTTTCATGAGAAACATGAGCTTTATTAATGGGTTGTTTTAAAAAAATGGACAACGTTTTTGTGGCTGGCAATTCTATGTCCGATAAAGAAAGTTCTTTAGCACGTTTTAATATTTTTTCTAATAACTTTTCTGCTACAAGCGCTGTTTTATGCAAATAAACCTGCCAATACATGATTCTGCGGGAAACAATAAAACTCTCAACACTGTAAATACCCTTTTCTTCAACTACTAAATTATCATTTTTTACATGGAGCATCGTAATTAAACGTTCAGAATTTATGGTTCCTTCAGCAACGCCTGTATAAAAACTATCCCGTTTTAAATAATCAAGTCGATCCACATCTAACTGACTCGAAATAAGTTGGTGTAAAAATTTACGGTGATAATTTCCTTGAAATATTTCAATCGCCAATGAAAGTTGACCATGAAACTCAACATTTAAAGCCTCCATAAACAACAATGAAATATTTTCATGAGCAATACCTTTAATAAATTGTCCCTCCAACGCATGCGAAAATGGTCCGTGACCAATATCGTGCAATAAAATCGCAATATAAACTGCCGTTGCCTCTTCTTCGGAAATTTGGGTACCTTTAAATTTTAAAATCCTTACTGCTTTCTGCATTAAATGCACACTTCCTATGGCATGGTGAAACCGTGTGTGGTGCGCACCCGGATAAACCAGATACGACAATCCCATTTGAGATATTCTTCTTAATCTTTGAAAATATGGATGTTCAATTAAATTGTGAATTAAAATATTAGGGATTGTAATAAATCCGTAAATTGGGTCGTTTAATATTTTTAGTTTGTTCGTTTTTTTTTCGTTCAAAACAATGAGTTTTATAAATGATAATGCAAAGATAACAATATGGGTAATATAAAAATTTTATGGGTTGATGATGAAATAGATCTTTTAAAACCTCACATTCTTTTTTTGGAGAAAAAAGGATATTCCGTTTCTGTATCCAATAATGGTGCCGACGCCATTGATATGTGTGAAGAAAACAATTTCGATATTGTTTTTTTAGATGAACATATGCCAGGTTTAAGTGGACTGGAAACGTTAAGCCAAATAAAAAGCAAACGACCAAACCTGCCGATTGTGATGATTACCAAGAGCGAAGAGGAATATATAATGGAAGAAGCAATTGGAAATAAAATTGCAGATTATTTAATTAAACCGGTTAATCCGCATCAAATATTGTTGAGTTTAAAAAAGAATTTAGATCATTCTCGTTTGATTTCAGAAAAAACCACCTCAAATTATCAGCAGGAATTTAGAAAAATAGCCATGGATTTGGCGATGGTAAATTCGTATGAAGAATGGATTGATATTTATAAAAAGTTGGTTTATTGGGAATTGGAACTTGAAAACATCAGTGATTCAGGAATGATTGAAATATTGGAAAGTCAAAAACAAGAAGCCAACTCGTTGTTTTTTAAATTTATAAAGAAAAATTATAAAGATTGGATTCAGGATGAAGATGCGCCTATTATGTCGAATACCCTATTCAAAAAAGTGATACTTCCTGAGATCAATACCTCAAAAGGAACTTTAATGGTTGTTATCGATAATCTACGCTTCGACCAGTTTAAAATTTTAGAACAAACCATCACCAAATATTATAAAAAACGGGAAGAAATCGCTTTTTACAGCATCTTGCCAACGGCAACTCAATATGCCCGAAATGCTATTTTTTCAGGTTTAATGCCTTTGGAAATGGAACAGCAACATCCTGAATATTGGAAAAATGATCCAGATGAAGGCGGTAAAAATTTATATGAAGAAGAATTTTTAGCGGCGCAATTAAAACGACTTCGACAAAATATTAAATGGGGATTTTATAAAATAACCAACCTGAAAGCAGGAAAACAATTGGTTGAAAATTTTAATTCCATCAAAGAAAATGATTTAACAGTGATTGTTTACAATTTTGTTGATATGCTTTCACATTCAAAAACTGAAATGGAAGTTATTAAAGAATTGGCTAGTGATGATAAGGCTTACAGATCATTAACCAACAGTTGGTTTTTAAATTCACCTTTGTTGGAAATAATTCAAAAAGCCCAAAATTTAGGATTAAAATTGATTATTACAACAGATCATGGCACCATAAATTCTAAGGTTCCTTCAAAAGTAGTCGGGGATAAAAATATAAGCTCCAATTTAAGATACAAAACCGGAAGAAGCTTGTCTTATGAAGAAAAGGATGTTTTTGCCGTTAAAAATCCTAAAGAAATCTTATTGCCATCAATTTCAATGAATAGCACGTTTATTTTTGCCAAAGAAGATCTCTTTTTTGCCTACCCAAATAATTACAATCATTTTGTTAATTATTTTAAAAACACCTATCAACATGGCGGAATTTCTTTAGAGGAAATGATTATTCCATGTGCTATATTTGTACCTAAATAAGTATTGAGTTAGTATTGAGTATTTAGAAGTTAAACAAATAGGCAAAAGCAATCAGGCAATAGGCAATAGTAAAAAGGCAATTAGATAATTAGCAAATTAGCTGATTAAAGAAAAGAGAATAGAGAAAACAGTTCACAGTTACACAATTAAACAATCAAATATAGTCCAGCCGTATATGATTAAAAATTACTCCTTAGAAGAATTACCCGCAATTGCAAAAAAAATTATAAAATCCGCAAAACACAAAGTGTTGCTTTTTTATGGAGAAATGGGCGTGGGAAAAACCACTTTGATTAAAGAAATTGTAAGGCAATTAGGAAGTTCAGATAATGTAAGTTCCCCTACTTTTTCACTTGTTAATGAATATCATACGACAAATGACGAAAAAATATATCATTTTGATTTTTACAGAATTAACAATGAAAATGAAGCTTTAGACATTGGCGTTGAAGAATATTTTTACAGTGATTGCTGGTGCCTGGCAGAGTGGCCAGAAAAAGTAAAAAATTTAGTACCTTTAAACTCGGTATTGATAACAATAACCTCAAACCGCAACCAATTACGAACTATAGAACTTAGAAATAATGGGTAAGAATATTACTTCACCGTTTAGTCAGCAGGAGTTAATTCCACAAGAAGAAACTTTAGAGATTATAAAAAGGAAAAGCGAACTTGTTATTGGAATTCCAAAAGAAACGCACTATCAGGAAAAAAGAGTTTGTTTAACCCCTGATGCTGTTGCTGCATTAACTGCGCTTGGACATAAATTTGTAATTGAAACCGGAGCCGGTGATGGGGCAAACTTTTCGGATAATGAATATTCCGAAGCCGGAGCAAAAATTTCTTATGATATAAAAGAAGCATTTGGTTGCCAAATGGTATTAAAAGTTGAACCACCTTCTTTAGATGAAATTAAATTAATGCATCCGCAAAGCATTCTTTTTTCCGCATTGCAATTAAAAACCCAAACGAAAAAATATATTGAAGAATTGGCAAGTAAGCGCATCACCGCTATTGCTTTTGATTTTATTAGAGACGAACAAGGTGTTTTTTCTATTGTAAAATCGCTAAGTGAAATTGCAGGAACGGCTTCGATATTAATTGCTGCTGAATTAATGAGCAACAACAATGAGGGGCAAGGTTTATTATTGGGAAATATAGGTGGTGTTCCGCCAACGGAGGTAGTCATTTTAGGCGCAGGAACAGTTAGTGAATTTGCGGCCCGTTCTGCAATGGGCTTAGGATCCAGCGTAAAAGTCTTTGACAATTCTATCGCAAAATTACGAAGTTTACAACACCGTTTAGGTCATCCTATTTACACGTCAACCATACAGCCAAAAACATTGCAAAAAGCATTAATGCGCTGTGATGTTGCCATTGGTGCTGTTAGAGGAAAATTGCGCTCCCCTATTTTGGTTACGGAAGAAATGGTGATGAAAATGAAGAATGGGGCAGTAATAGTTGATGTTAGTATTGATTGTGGAGGATGTTTTGAAACTTCTGAGGTTACAACCCATAAAAAACCAACTTTTGAAAAACACGGAGTCATTCATTATTGTGTTCCAAATATTCCTTCCCGATATTCAAGAACAGCCTCAGTTTCAATAAGTAATACTTTTACGCCTTATTTGTTGAGTATCGCTGAAGATGGCGGATTTGAAAATGCGGCTCGATTTGACAAAAGTTTGCAAAAAGGAATGTACTTTTACCACGGAATTTTAACCAACAAAACTGTGGCCGACTGGTTTAGTTTGCCTTTTAGAGATATAAATTTATTGTTTTTGTAAAATGACTGTTAAACAACGTTTGCCTTATTATTTAATTGGTTTATTTTTTGGTATAGTGATGGTGGTCTTTTTTCTTGACAAAAAAAGTGCAGAATTTGATTATCTGCCTAATTCCAGAGTGTTAAAAAGTATTCGAAGAAAGCCACAGGTTTTCTCTTCGGAAGCATTGCAAGTCTTAAATTCAAATAAAACAGATTCCTTAAGCGTTTATCAAATTTTAAAAAATGGAAATGTTGATATTTGGAATAAAATTAAATTAGATTCTTGTTTTCAATATAACATACAAGGACGAGATAGTTTAAAAAACATCCTGCTAACTGTTAAAAGATGTGATTCTATTGCCTTTATTGAAAAAATTATTATTGAATAGCAATTTTTGAATAATAATTTTCCTTGATTTTTTTTATGCTTTTTATGGATTTCTCCATCCATTCTTGGTATTTTTCGTCTTTTTCAATTGCTGTCAATTGCCAATTTACTTCAGATTTCTTTAGTTTTTCAGTAAGATTTTGAAGAACGATTGCAGCGGCTACTGAAATGTTCAGACTTTCGGTAAAACCAACCATCGGAATTTTTAAAGATCCGTCCGCATTATCCAACACATCTTTTGAAAGTCCAGCCTTTTCAACCCCAAAAAAGAAAGCCGATTTTTCTGAAATATCAAAATCTTGCAAAAAACAGGAATCGTTATGTGGGGTTGTTGCGATAATTTTATACCCTTTTGAGCGTAAATTCGCAATGCAATCTAATGTATTGTTACTATCCTTATTTCGGTAGGCAGAAAAATCCAACCATTTTTGAGCGCCTTTGGCGATATGGTTTGATGCATAAAATTTATATTTGGTTTCGATGACATGAACATCCTGAAGACCAAAAACATCACAACTTCTCACAACAGCACTGGCATTTTGCGGCATAAAAATATCCTCAATGGCTACCGTAAAATGTCGCGTCCGATTTTCTAAAACTTCTTTAAATAAATTCCTTCTTTTTTCAGAAACAAACTGCTCTAAATAGTCAATAAATTTATAATCTACCATGTGAAAATTGTGTTTTTTCAAAGATAAAATTTTACTTTTGAATAATTAAAGATATGAAAAAAATAGTTGTTTTAACAGGTGCAGGCATTAGTGCCGAAAGTGGTATTAATACCTTTAGGGATTCCGATGGATTATGGGAAGGCCATGATGTTATGGAAGTTGCTTCTCCTATGGGCTGGCAAAAAAACAAGGAAAAAGTATTGGATTTTTACAACAAACGAAGGGCACAGTTACTTGAAGTTTTTCCAAATGAAGCGCACAAGGCTTTGGTGTCGTTAGAAAAAAAATATGAGGTATGCATTATAACTCAAAATGTTGACGATTTACACGAACGTGCAGGAAGTTCACAAGTATTGCATTTGCACGGCGAGTTGTTGAAGGCCAGAAGCACTAAAAATAGCAACTTAATTTATGACTGGAAAAAAGCAATAAATTTGGGTGACGTTTGCGAAGAAAATTCACAGCTCAGACCTCATATTGTTTGGTTTGGAGAACATGTGCCCTTGTTTGACAAAGCACTTGAAATCACTTCCGAAGCCGATATTTTAATTATTGTGGGAACGTCCATGCAAGTATATCCGGCAGCTCATTTAATTAATTGTGCAAAATCAACCGTTATAATTTATTTTATTGATCCAAAACCGGTTATTCAACAAAATCTATATTCAAATTTAACTGTTTTGGCTGAAAAAGCTTCAATTGGCGTTGTTCAGGTTGTTAACCAATTAATTGGTTGATTGCAGTATACAATTCTCCTTTTGAAATTTGGCTTCCCATTTCAATGAGTTCAAATAATTCAAAATTACGCTCTTTTGTGTATTTTTTTTCAGCCTTAAAATAGTCAAATTGTTCATTGAGTGGGTTTTTTAAAAACCATTGAAAATCGTCTGTTTTTAAAAAACTTTGATTGTTATTTTTTAATTTGATGTAAATTCTAATAATGAGATCCGACTCACATTTAAATAAATTAATATGGCTTTCAGAGATATGTTCTAAATATTCGGTTTTACTTAATACATCTTCCCAAACAACATCACTAAATATATTTAATTCTTCTTCAGCCATAGAAGGATTTTCCTTTTTTATGTTTGCCCATTCTTTTGCATCAATTTGTTGAGATGCCAAAAATTCAGCAAATTCCTGATGTAATTCCAAAAATTGTTCTTTCGTTAATTGTCTGTATTTCATAAAATATAAGAATAAAAAAACCGCCCAGTTTGGGCGGTTCAAATATATTAAATTTAAAGTTTAGAATGAATAACGCAATCCAAACTGCATTTGCCATCTGGATAATAAACTTGCATCATAAAACTTATTTTTTATATTGATACAATTTAGTTTAATCCTCTGGCTTTTATCATAGGTTCAATTTTAGGTGCTGAACCTCTGAAATCTAAATACATTTTTTCTAATTCCATTGTATTGCCTCTAGAAAGAATCATGTCTCTATAACGTTGTCCGTTTTCTCTTGTTAAACCGCCATGTTCTGTAAAGTAGTCATACGCATCATGACTTAGAACTTCAGTCCACAAGTAAGAATAATATCCAGCGTAATAGTCTCCACTAAAAATATGTGCAAAATAAGTTGAACGATACCTAGTTGGAACTTCTTTCATTAATAAATGAACTGAATTTAGCGCATCGGTTTCAAATTTATTTACATCGGTTATTTTTGTATCTGCAGAAATAGTGTGCCAAAGCATATCTAAATTAGAAGCAGCCAATACTTCAATTAAACTATATCCTTGATTAAATGTACTTGCATTTTTAATTTTTGTAATTAATTCTTGCGGAATTTCAGTGCTATCTTTATAATTTAACGCATAATTTTTAAGTATCTCAGGATTTAATGCCCAAGGCTCATTAAATTGAGATGGAAATTCAACAAAATCTCTTGCTACTGCTGTACCCGATAAACTAGGATAATGCTGACTTGCAAAAAAACCGTGTAAAGCATGACCAAATTCATGAAACATCGTTTCAACTTCATCAAAAGATAATAAAGTTGGTTCACCTTCCGCAGGTTTTGCAATATTCATAACATTGTAAATAACAGGTTTTTTGTTATATAATGTTGATTGTGTAACAAAATTGTCCATCCATGCTCCTCCACTTTTAGAACTTCTTGCATAATAATCACCATAAAACAAACCAAGTGGTGTACCATCTTCCTCAAATAATTCATAGGTAACTACATCTTCTTGATACGTTGGAATATCGGTTCTCTTTTTGAAAGTAATGCCATATAATTTTTGTGCTGCATAAAAAACGCCTTTTTCTAAAACTGTATTTAGTTCAAAATAAGGTTTAATTTCGCTCTCATCTAAGTCGAATTTCTCTTTTCTGACTTTTTCAGCATAAAAATTCCAATCCCAAGGTTCTAATTCAAAAGTTTCACCTTGACTATTTATCATTTTTTGAATCTCATCGGCCTCTTTTTTGGCTTTTAATGTGGCAGCCGGAACTAATTTTGCAAACAAATCTAAAACTGCTTGCGGCTTTTTAGCCATGGTATTTTGTAATCTCCATGAAGCAAAATTATCAAAACCTAATAATTTTGATTTTTGAGCCCGTAATTCAACCATTTTTGTTACCAATTCTTTGGTGTCATATTTTCCACCGTTAGTCCTATTCCAACCAGCTTCAAATAGTTGCTTTCTTACTTCTCTATTTTCTAAGTATTGCAATTGAGATTGTTGAGTGGTATTTGTTATCGTTAATAACCAGGTATTTTCTTTTGTTTTATCTTTAATATTTGCAATTTGTTCTTTTGAAAATCCAGCAAGTTTTGCAACATCATGAATTTCAATAGTTGCAGCTACATTTGCATCAAGTAAGGTCTGATTAAACGTTGTACTTAATGATGCCAATTGTTCATTTATATTTTTAAGGGCAACTTTATCTTCTTGGGATAAATTTGCTCCCGCAACCGTAAATTTTTCATAGTAATTTTCTACTAATTTTAAAGATTCTGCATCCAAATTTAAACTTTCTCTATTTGCATAGATTTCCTTTACTTTTGTAAATAACCCATCATTTAAATAAATTTCATCGTAATGTTTTGCAGCTAAAGGTGCAATCTCAGTTTGAACATTTTTCAACGTGTCATTGGTATTGGCTGCGGTTATCGAGTTAAATACATTATTGACTCTATCAAGCATTTTACCGCTTTTTTCCAAAGCAAGTATCGTATTATCAAAAGTTGCTTTTTCTGAATTCTTAACAATGTCATTTACTGAATCAGACTGTTGTTTCATAGCTTCAAGCAGCGCCGGCTTAAAATGCTTGTTTTTAATTTTAGTAAAATCCGGAGCATAATATGGCAACGCACTTTCTTTTAAAAATGGATTATTGGTTAAATCATTTTCCATTAAATTGTTTTTTTTGTCTTGATTGCACGATATAATGGCAATCATTAATGTTAATATTATAATAGTTTTTTTCATTATTAAAATTTTTGGTTTCTGTTTGGTAAATTTACTAAATGATTTTACAAATTAACTACAATAATTTCTGTAAAGAAAAAGCCCACTAAAAAGTGGGCTTTAAATATCTTTATTAACTAAATATTGTTAATTAATTTGCGTCAGCAACTATTTCAATTGGTAACTCAACCACAACTGCTCTATGCAATCTAATAGTGGTATTGTATTTTCCAATTCGTTTAATAGTTCCTCCTTCAACTTTAATGAATTTTTTATCAACAACTTGTCCGGCAGCTGCTAATGCATCAGCTACATCTTGGTTATTAATTGATCCAAATAATTTCGTATTATCGGCTGTTTTGGCAGAAATTTTAATATCCAATACTTTAATTGCTTCTGCAATATCTGTAGCATCTGATATTATTTTTTCTTCTTTATAAGCACGTTGCTTTAAAGTTTCCGCCAACATTTTCTTAACTGAACTCGTTGCTAGTACTGCAAATCCTTCAGGAATCAAATAGTTTCGTCCAAAACCATTTTTTACAGTAATAAGATCATCTTTAAACCCTAAGTTTTCAACGTCTTGCTTTAATATAATTTCCATAATTCCTTGCTGTTTTTATTTTAACATATCTGCAACGTAAGGCAATAAAGCCAAGTGACGTGCTCTTTTAATGGCAACAGATACTTTGCGTTGATATTTTAATGAAGTTCCTGTTAAACGACGTGGTAAAATTTTACCTTGTTCATTTACTAAGTATAATAAGAAATCAGCATCTTTATAATCAATATATTTGATACCGTTCTTTTTAAAACGACAGTATTTTACTACTTGTTTAGTCTCAATATCTAACGGAGTCAGGTAACGAACCTCACCCTGTTTTCCTCCTTTTGCTTGTTGCTCTAGTGACATAACGTTTATTTTTTAAGTGCTTTAGTATTGTCTCTTAATCTTCTCTTTTCAGCCCAAGCAACAGCATGTTTATCTAACGCAACCGTTAAATAACGCATGATACTGTCATCTCTTCTAAATTCAAGTTCAAAAGGAGCAACTGTTTCTCCAGCAACTTTGTATTCGAATAAGTGGTAAAATCCACTTTTTTTGTTTTGGATGGTGTACGCTAATTTTTTTAAGCCCCAATCCTCTTTTGATATCATTTCGGCACCTTTAGAAACAAGATAGTCCTCAAACTTCTTTACTGTTTCCTTTACCTGAACATCAGATAAAACGGGATTCAAAATGAAAACAGTTTCGTAATGATTCATAATTAATTATTTAAGTTTTTACTTTTAAGGGTGCAAATATACTGTTATTTCCTTAATTGGCAAATGTAAATTTAATAAAATAGCTTTAATAATTATCTACATCTATATTGAATCTGATAGAGCGAAATTGATTTATGGACTGAAATGCATTTTTTACCCTCTGTATCTGGTTTTTACTTACTGCCAACGATTGCTTTTGTGGGATTTTAACGATTAAAGTTCTGATATAATAATTTCTGATTTTTGAAACACCCGGAGTTGATGGTCCTAAAATATCGTGTTTAAAAATTGAAATTAACGATTTTCCCAACCATATAGCACCTTCCTCTACCCGATTAAAATCCTTGTGGCGCAATGTTATTTTAATTATTCGATAAAATGGCGGATAATGGTATTGCCAGCGTTCCTCCAATTGCTCTTTATACATTTCTTCAAAAGCCGTGGTTGAAACTTGCTGTAATATTTGATGGTTCGGATTATATGTTTGTACTGCAACCTTACCTCTTTTACTAGCACGTCCTGCCCTACCCGAAACCTGCACCATCAGTTGATAGCTTCTTTCATGAGCTCTAAAATCTGGAAAATTCAGCATATTATCGGCATTCATAATTCCCACCAACGACACGTTTGCAAAATCCAATCCTTTGGAAAGCATTTGCGTACCCACTAGTATGTCTATTTCCTGCGACTGAAATTGCCCTATTATTTTTTGATAGCTATATTTTCCACGCGTAGTGTCTAAATCCATTCTTCCCACTTTTGCATTTGGAAATAATTCCAACAATTCTATCTCAATTTGCTCAGTTCCAAAACCCTTGGTATTTAATTTTACGCTTCCGCAAGCGCCACAATTATAAGGCATTGCCTGGCGGTGTCCGCAATAATGACATCGTAATTCTTTTCTATAGTTATGGTAAGTTAAGCTCACATCGCAACTAGGGCATTGTGGCGAAACCCCACAAGTTTCACATTCCACAACAGGTGCAAAACCTCTTCTATTCTGAAATAAAATAACTTGCTCCTTATTATCCAATGCCTCTGTAATCATTTCAAGTAAACGGTCGGAAAAATGACCGGTCATTCGTTTTTTTCGATGCTTTTCTTTTACGTTAACCAATTCAATTTCAGGCAATAAAACATTGCCAAATCTTCTATTTAGTTCAACCAATCCGTATTTGCCTTGTTGCGCGTTGTAAAACGTTTCAATGCTTGGAGTTGCAGAACCCAATATTACTTTAGCATTGTGTTGCTTTGCCAAAACGATTGCAGAATCACGTGCATGATATCTTGGAGCCGGGTCATACTGCTTAAAAGACGGCTCGTGTTCTTCATCAACAATAATTAACCCTAAATTAGAAAAAGGTAAAAACATGGAAGAACGGGCGCCCAAAATTAATTGCGATTTTTGTTTATTTTCCAATAGATTATTCCATACTTCAACACGCTCATTCATGGAGTATTTTGAATGAAAAACCGACAAGTATTCTCCAAAATAAAGTTGCAGCCTTTCAATTAATTGGGTGGTTAGCGCAATTTCGGGAAGCAAATAGAGCACCTGTTTTCCTTCTTCAATAATTTCTTTAATCAATTTAACATATACCTCCGTTTTACCGCTACTTGTGATTCCTTTTAAAAGTACGGTTTGTTTGGTTTTGAAGTTTTCTTTTATGGCAATAAATGCTTCTTCCTGATGTGAAGTCAGTTCTTTTATCTTACCCGATTTTCCACCAAAACTGATACGATCCGTTTGAATAAAATAAATTTCAAAAATTTCTTTATCAATCAATGATTTTATCACTGCTGAAGAACTGTTTGAATCCTCCTGAAGCAGCGTAATTTTTATAGGTTTTTTTGCAGACTGTAATTGAAAATAGGTTAAAATAATGGCACGTTGTTTTTTTGCCCGACTTAGCGAATCCATCAATTCTGATAATTTTTCGGGTGCGTTCCACGCTTCTGTTAAACGAACATATTTTTCTAATTTCGGTTTGTATTGCTCATAAATTTGTTCTTTAACTACAATCGCATTTTTATCAATTAACGTTTTTATGATTGGAAAAACAGTTTTTTTCCCAATTATCTCAACAATTTGCTGAATAGAAAGTTGGGATTGATGCTGTAAGGCTTCAAAAATTAAAAATTCTTCATTGGAAAGTCCCGCTTCATTTGTAAAACCTTTAACCAATTGAACTTCCGTTTCGCTTTCCAACAAAAAGGCAGAAGGCAATGCAGCCCTGTAAACTTCGCCCAAAGAACACATATAATAACTGGAAATCCATTCCCAATGGTTAATTTGAATTTTGTTTACGACAGGAATATCATCTAAAATTTGATAAATTTCCTTTGCTACATAACCAATTGGCGGTGTTTGATGAATCTTATAAACTAAGGCCGTATAAATTTTTGATTTTCCAAATTCCACAGCAACACGCATCCCTTTTTTTAAAAAGGAGGCTTCTGCTTCGGTTATTTTATAGGTAAATAACTTTTGCAAAGGAATAGGTAAAATAACATCAATAAAATTATCCAAAGGCTTTGGTTTTAAAACGTAAAAATATTTAAAATCAATTTAATAATCGGCGATTGTGAATTATTTAATTTTTTTGATTTTAACTAGGTTATATGCCCAATTTTATTGCATATACATTTTTTTGGCACGTTGTTTGTATTTACGACTTCGTATACTGCTAACCGGCAAATTTAGTTTAACCTTTAAATATTTTATTATGAAAACGAAATTATTACTTTTAGCCACTTTTTTATTTGTTGGGTTTGGTATACAGGCTTCGACTTTTGAAACTGATAATTCTATAGAAAATAATTATTATAATGATAATTATGGAAATTCATTCACTTTTGTTGAAAGAGATGTAACATTTGCCATTTTTCAAAATGGAGAATTTGATTTCTATATCAACCAAAGAAACGCTTTAGGCGTAAATTATCAAGGCAATGGCGTTAATATTAGTTTTAACTCTGGTTATAACTACGACCCATATGTACAATATGATGATTATGGTGCTATTATTCAAATTGAAGATATTCCTATTTACTATGATTATTATGGACGTGTAAACCGGGTTGGAAATACTAATATTCATTACAATTCAGGAAGATTGGTACGTGTAGGCGGATTGCATGTTTATTACAACAGACAAGGTTATTACAGCCATTATTCAGGATATATTAATAATTACAACAGAAATTATGTGTTTCACCCATATCATAATTATTTTGCAAGACCATTATTTGATTTCAGAATTGTAAGCCGTGATCCATATAGACATCATTATAAAGCAAAACGTTACAATTATTACAGTGATCATTCCAGAAATAAATATTATAAAAATTATGGTAAACGATCTAGAGACAATCATACAAGACAACGAGTAGCAACTAAAAATGTGCCTAACAGATATGATGACAGAAAAAATCATAACAAAAGAACAAATAAAAATAGTCGCAACAAGAGCCAGGTTTATAATGATGCTCGAAGAGTAAGTTCAAACGAGAGAACAAATCGAAATAGTCGTAACAATACCCAGAGATCAAATACGGTTAACAGACCAAGTTCAAATGACCGTGTAAATCAAAATGGTCGTAGCAATACTCAGAGGTCAAATACAGTTAACAGACCAAGCTCAAATGACAGAGTAAATCAACATGGTCGTAGCAATGCTCAGAGGTCAAATACGGTTAACAGACCAAGTTCAAATGACCGCGTAAATCAAAATGGTCGTAGCAATAGAACTTCTCAGAGATCAAATACTGTTACAAGGTCAAATGGAAATAAGACACGAAGCAACACGAAAAGCACAAGAATGGCTGAGAATCGTGCACCAAAAAGAACGGCTCAAAAATCTGAAAGTACACAACGTAGAAACAATACAGTAAAAACTCAAAGAAGCAAAACTGTTAGACAAACAAAAAGTAATGGAAAATCAGGTAAAAAAGAAAATTCGAGAAGTAATTCTTCAAGAAGAAGAAATTAAGAATTAGTTATTGAATAAATAATAAAAAGCGTTGCATTATTGCAACGCTTTTTTTGCTTTTTTACTTCCTTCATACATATCATATCGCACAAATAAACAATCCAAATCACCATTTTTCATAGGAATTCTTCTTGAAGTTCGCAGACCAACATGCTTTATTGCTTCCAAATTAGAAGTAATAAACCAAACTGTAGAATCTGAATAGCCACTTTTTAAGGTATCACCAATTTTTTTATAGAATTCTTGCATATCAATGTCCAGTCGTTCACCATATGGCGGATTAAATAAAATAAAGGTGCGACCAAATACTTCTTTTACAGAATTGAAGAAATTCACATGGTGCACGCCAATAAACTCACTTAAATTGGCATTCTTAATATTTTCTTTTGCTTTTACCACAGCCGAAGGAGCCTTGTCAAATCCCATTATTTTAAAATGAGAATTGTGTATTTTTTTTATCAGTGAATCCTGAATGGTGAAAAATAAATCTTCATCATAATCTTCCCACTTTTCAAATCCAAATTCATTTCTGTTTATGTTTGCCGGAATATTATTGGCAATCATAGCGGCTTCAATTAAAATAGTACCAGAGCCACACATCGGATCAATAAAATTGCAATCACCTGTATATCCTGAAAGCAAAACCAATCCAGCCGCTAAAACTTCATTTATTGGGGCAATATTTGTTGCGCTTCTATATCCGCGCTTGTGCAATGAATCGCCAGAGCTGTCAAGTGAAATTGAGCAGTAATTATTATGAATATGCACGTGAATCTTTAAATCCTGGTGCTTTGTATCAACACTTGGTCTTTCATTATATTTATTTCTGAAGTAATCGGCTATAGCATCTTTCGATTTTAAAGTAATATAATGGGAGTTTGTAGTGAAACCTTGAGAATTTACCACAGCGCCAATAGAAAACGTACTTGATACGCTCAAATATTTTTCCCACTTAATTTGTTGTATTTTTTTATACAAATCATCTTCATCCGCAGCTCTAAAGGTTTTAATTGGCTTTAAAATTCTAATGGCTGTGCGCAAAGCCATATTTGCTTTGTACAAAAACCCTTTATCGCCTAAAAAAGAAACACTTCTTACACCAGTTTCCACATCTTGCGCACCTAAATTTTTAAGTTCCGTTGCCAATACTTCTTCAAGTCCAAACATTGTGGTGGCAACCATTTTAAAATTTCTCTCCATATTATGTAATTATTTTGCAAAAGTACTCAAATATTAAATTATACCCATTGAATATTTAAATGTTGTATTAAAAATTTGAATTATTTTTAGTTCAATTTAGAAATAAAATTTAAGTATAGCCTAAGCTACGGTTCCATTTTATGACGACAAATGAGCTAAAAAAGAAACGAATTTTATGCGACATTTGAATGTTTAATTGGTATTAAATGCATAAAGTTAAAAAGTTAAAAAAAATTTGCTCAATAATAAAACAGCGAGTTTCCTAAACATTTAACCAAACAAATCATTAGTTTTGCGTTCATTTCAATATTATGGCTAAAAACAAAGATTGGTTTGCTTCGTGGTTCGACACAAGCTATTATCATATTTTATATAAACATAGAGATTATTCTGAAGGTCAGGCGTTTTTAGAAAATTTAATCGCCTTTTTAAAATTAAAAAAAGGAGATTCAGTATTGGATTTAGGATGCGGAAAAGGACGGCATTCCATTCATTTAAATTCATTGGGATTTAAGGTTATCGGTGCGGATTTATCCAAAAACAGTATAGAATATGCCAAACAATTTGAAACCGAAACACTGCAATTTGTCGAACATGATATGCGGGATCCTTTTAAAACTAAGTTTGACGTAATTTTTAATTTGTTTACCAGTTTTGGTTTTTTTGAAGACGATGCTGAAGATATTGCCATTCTGCAAAATATTAAGAATGGATTAAATCCAAACGGAATTGCCATTATCGACTTTATGAATACAAAAAAAGTGATTTCTGCACTGGTTCCTGAAGAAATTTTAACTGTTGATGACATTACCTTTAAAATGACTCGTTACGTAAAAAATGGATTTATTGTTAAAGAAATAAATTTTGATGCTGATGGTGAACATCACACCTATTTTGAAAAGGTGAAAAGCTTAGATTTGACCAAAATAAATACTTATGTAAACGCTGTAGGTTTTAAAATTAAATATACTTTTGGTAATTATCAGTTAGAAAAGTTCAATGAAGACACTTCCGACCGTTTAATTTTAGTTTTAGAATGATGACCTATATTGCACTTATAGCATCCGTTTTAGTTGGTATTATTATCGTTTTTGGATTAAAGCCAAGCAAAAAAACGGTTCAATTATTATTATCATTTAGTGGCGCCTACTTGTTGTCTATCACTATTTTACATTTATTTCCTGAAGTTTATACCGTAAAAACTACAAACATTGGCTTGTTTATACTATTAGGATTGTTACTGCAACTTATCTTGGACTTTTTCTCAAAAGGTGCCGAACACGGTCATATTCATGTTGAGGAAAATATTATCTTTCCTTGGGCATTATTAATTAGTTTAAATATTCACGCTTTTATGGAAGGAATTCCATTGGCTCATAACCTTAATCACGAACATTTACTTTGGGCAATAGTAATCCACAAAATTCCAATTTCAATCATATTGGGAACATTTTTTGTAAGCTCGAAAATTTCTAAAACAAAAGCTGTTTTATTTTTGTTGTTATTTTCTTTTATGTCACCTTTAGGAAGCTTAGCAGGTGAAAATGTTCATTTTTTATCCACCTATAAATCGGAAATTACGGCAATTATTATAGGTGTGTTTTTACACATTTCAACAATTATTTTGTTTGAATCATCAAAAGACCATAAGTTTAATCTTTTAAAATTTGTTGCCATATTGGTTGGTATGGTTGTAGCATATTTAGCATAATATTAATTTGCGACCTGACTCATAAATTTTATTCGCATTAAACGTAATTCTTCTTCTTCGTATTCCCCTGCAAACTCATCTAAAGCATCTTGAATTCTGTCGTTTTTAGATTCCATAAAGTAAGCGAAAATATCTTCTTGCTGTTCTTCATCCAATAATTCATCAATATGATAATCGATATTTAACTTCGTTCCGCTGTAAACAATTCCCTGCATTTCTTCAATAAGTTCGTTAAAACTTAATCCTTTCGATTTTGCTATATCTTCAAGCGGAATTTTTCGATCTGTATTTTGAATAATATAAAGTTTTAATCCTGAATTTAGGCCTGTGCTCTTAACTACAAAATCATCCGGACGAATGATGTCATTTTCTTCTACATATTTTGCAATCAGTTCAATAAACGGTTTTCCATATTTGTTTGCTTTGCCTTCACCAATGCCATAAATGTTTTTTAATTCATCCAAAGTCATTGGATATTTAAGCGCCATATCTTCCAATGATGGCTCAAGTAATACCGCATATGGAGGCACGCCATTTTTCTTGGCAACAGCTTTTTGCAATTCTTTAAGAATTTTAAGCAACACTTCATCGGCAGAAGTTCCGCTGCCCTTACCATTTAACATAATTGTTGAATCAACACTTTCATCATAAACATGGTCTTCCGTCATCATAAATGAAGACGGATTTCCAATAAAATCAGTTCCTTTTTGAGAAATTTTTATGACGCCGTATTGCTCAATCTCTTTGTTGATGTAGCGGGCAACCAATGCTTGTCTAATTAATGCCATCCAGTATTTCCCGTCATGTTCCTTCCCACAACCAAAAAATGGCTGTTCATCTGTTTTATGCGATTTCAACAAGGCATTTATTTTTCCTGTTAAGGTGTTTACCAATTCCTTAGACTTATATTTTTGGTAGGTTTTTACAACAACTTCCAATAATATTTTTAATTCAGTTTCAGCTTCGTGTTTTTTCTTAGGATTAATGGCGTTGTCATCCATTAGGGCTCCTAAACCATTCACTTCATCAAAATCTTCTCCAAAATAATGCAACAAATATTTTCTGCGAGACATAGATGTTTCTGCATAGCCAACTACTTCTTGTAACAAAGCATTGCCAATTTCCTGTTCTGCAACTGGTTTTCCTGATAAAAATTTCTCTAGTTTTTCAATATCTTTATAAGCATAATAGGCCAAACAAAATCCTTCTCCTCCATCTCTTCCTGCTCTACCAGTTTCTTGGTAATAGCTTTCCAAACTTTTCGGAATATCATGATGAACCACAAAGCGTACATCTGGTTTGTCAATTCCCATTCCAAAAGCAATGGTAGCCACAACCACATCCACATCTTCCATTAAAAACATATCCTGATGTTTAGATCTGGTTTTCCCGTCTAATCCCGCGTGATACGGAACAGCTTTTATGCCGTTCACTTGCAATACTTGTGCAATTTCTTCAACTTTTTTTCTACTTAAACAATAAATAATACCTGATTTGCCTGAAAATTGACGAACAAACCGAATGATGTCAGAATTTATATTTTTTGTTTTTGGCCGAACTTCATAAAATAAATTCGGTCGGTTAAACGAGGCTTTAAAAGAATTGGCATTTGACATGCCTAATGTTTTTATAATGTCTTCCTGTACCTTCTGTGTTGCCGTTGCCGTTAATCCAATTAAGGGAACATTATCTATTTTTTGAATAATGGTTCGAAGATTTCTATATTCCGGCCTAAAATCATGTCCCCATTCTGAGATACAATGCGCTTCATCAATGGCGACAAAAGATATGTTTTGATTTTTTAAAAAGTCGATATATTCTTCTTTCATAAGTGATTCCGGAGCCACATACAATAATTTTGTAATTCCCTTCTCAATATCACTTTTAACCTGGGCCACTTCTGTTTTATTTAATGAAGAATTCAGCACATGGGCAATGCCATGTTCTGCTGAAATGCCTCGAATGGCATCAACCTGATTTTTCATTAATGCAATTAACGGTGAAACAACAATGGCAGTTCCTTCTTTAACCAAAGCAGGCAACTGGTAACATAACGACTTCCCTCCGCCGGTTGGCATAATCACAAAAGTGTCATTTCTCTCTATGATACTTTTTATGACGGGTTCTTGAAGTCCTTTGAATTTAGTAAATCCAAAATATTTTTTCAAAGCATCATGTAAATCGATCTCTTTACTGTTCATTATCCCTTCTAAATTATTAATACGAATATAAATTCGTAACTAAATCTAAAGTATTAGTTACCAATTTAAAAAAATTAAAATAATTTGACTTTTACTTTTTATTAGCAGTTTATTCAATTTCTAATTAAATAAATATATTTTTGTTTAAAATTAAAGGTAGACCTTTTTTTTGTTAAAAAAAATCAAAATCTTTTGAAAAATAAAAATACAATTATTGAAAACGCGAAGCAGACAATTTTAATTGAAAGCAAAGCGATTGCGAATTTAGTGAATTTTCTAAACGAAGATTTCGAAAATGCCGTAAATTTTATTCATCACTCTAATGGAAGGGTCATTGTGACCGGAATTGGTAAAAGCGCCAACATCGCAACTAAGATTGTTGCGACATTAAATTCAACAGGGACCCCGGCTATCTTTATGCATGCCGCTGATGCCATTCACGGCGATTTGGGAATTATTCAAAAAAATGATGTGGTTGTTTGCATTTCAAAAAGCGGAAACACACCCGAAATAAAAGTTTTGGTGCCATTAATTAAAAATTATGGAAACAAAGTAATTGCAATTACAGGGAATCCTGAATCCTTTTTAGGTATAAATGCCAACTTTACGTTAAATTCTTTTGTAGAAAGAGAAGCCTGCCCAAACAATTTAGCGCCTACAACCAGCACAACTGCACAATTGGTTATAGGTGACGCTTTGGCGGTTTGTTTGTTAGAACTCAATAACTTTTCAAGTAAAGATTTTGCAAAATACCATCCGGGAGGTGCCTTGGGAAAAAAATTGTATTTGCGGGTAAGTGATTTAATCATCAATAATGAATTGCCGCAAGTTGCGCCAACAACAGAAATTAAAGACGTTATTATTGAAATATCGAAAAAACGTTTGGGAACGACTGCAGTTATTGAAAATAACAAAATAGTCGGCATTATTACCGATGGGGATTTAAGACGAATGCTAACAGTTTCACCTGATATAAGTAAAATTGTCGCCAAAGACATCATGAGCAAAAATCCGAAAACAATTCAGGCCGAAGCCATGGCAATTGAAGCTTTAGAAAGCATGGAAAATAATAAAATTACCCAAATTTTGGTTGAAGACAATTCTGTATACGTAGGTGTTGTACATTTGCATGATTTATTAAAAGAAGGAATTTTCTAAAATGACAAAAAAAATAGGCGAACCCGAAAAAGACATGTCTTTTCTAGACCATGTTGAAGAATTAAGATGGCATTTGGTACGTTCAAGTGCTGCTATATTTATTTTTGGAATCATTGCATTTTTAATGAAAGATTTCATCTTCAATAAAATAATATTTGCACCAAAAGACCCTGATTTTATTACCTATCGTGCATTTTGCAGGGTATCAAGATTCTTTGGCACAGATGGGTTATGTATAGATAAGATCCCGTTCACTTTACAAAGTTTGGAAATGGGAGAACAATTTAGCGTTCATATCTGGATATCCATTACTGTCGGATTTATTATAGCATTTCCTTTTATTATATGGGAATTCTGGAAATTTATTAGTCCGGGTTTGTATGAAAAAGAACGTAAAGGTGCAGTCGCTTTTATCGTTGTTTCTTCATTTTTATTTTTTGTGGGTGTGCTCTTTGGTTACTATGTGATAACACCGCTATCTGTAAACTTTTTAGGAAATTATTCTGTAAGTGATTTGGTGGAGCGAAATATTAAAATTAATTCATACATTTCATTGTTGAGATCATCTGTATTGGCTTCCGGATTGATCTTTGAATTGCCAATAGTGATGTATTTCCTAACAAAAATGGGATTAATCACTCCCGATTTTTTAAAACAATACAGAAAACATGCTTTGGTTATCGTTTTAATTTTATCTGCAGTTATTACACCGCCTGATATTGTTAGTCAAGTCATTGTATCCATTCCAATACTTATTTTATATGAAGTGAGTATTTTTATATCAAAAGTAGTATTGAAAAACGAACTTAAAAAAGAACTTAAAAATGGCTAATCAAGTTGAAGAATTTAATGCTTATCGCACAAAAATGAATGATAAGATTTTGTCTGACGACAATAAAATCATCAAAAGAATTTTTAATATTGATACCAATGCATACAAAAGCGGACATTTAGACGTTAAAACAAAAGAGTTGATGGGATTGGTGGCTTCAGCAGTATTGCGATGCGATGATTGCATTAAATACCATTTAGAAGGCTGTTTTAAAGCGGGAGTTACCAAAGAACAAGTGATGGAATCGCTTTCAATAGCAACTTTGGTTGGCGGCACTATTGTAATTCCGCATTTAAGAAGAGCTTATGAATTTTGGGAAGAACTAACCAATGAATAATTGATAGTTGATAGTTTAACTTATAATATTTCAACAAATAAACAACAATGATCTTAAGAGCAGATAATATAAAAAAGAAATACGGAAACAAATATGTGGTAAACGGAATTTCATTGCAAGTGGAACAGGGAGAAATTGTCGGACTTTTAGGGCCAAACGGTGCCGGAAAAACCACTTCATTTTATATGATTGTTGGAATGATTCAGCCAAATGAGGGCAAAATTTATTTAGATAACCACGAAATTACAAAATATCCAATGTACAAAAGAGCCCAGGAAGGTGTTGGGTATTTATCGCAGGAAGCTTCTATTTTTAGAAAATTATCAGTAGAAGACAATATTTTATCGGTATTGCAATTTTCCGATTTATCAAAGGCAGATCAAAAAGAAAAAATGGAGTCTTTATTAAGTGAGTTCGGTTTGAATCATGTACGTAAAAACAGAGGCGATTTACTTTCGGGCGGTGAGCGTAGAAGAACAGAAATTGCTCGGGCTTTGGCTTCAGATCCTAAATTTATTTTATTGGATGAGCCTTTTGCTGGCGTTGACCCCATTGCCGTTGAAGATATTCAAAATATTGTAGCGCATTTAAAAGATAGAAATATTGGTATTTTAATTACCGATCACAATGTTCAGGAAACACTTGCCATTACAGATAAAACCTATTTAATGTTTGAAGGTGGAATTTTAAAAGAAGGGACACCTCAAGAACTTGCTGAAGATGAAACAGTTAGGCGAGTATATTTAGGGAAAGATTTTGAGTTGAGAAGACGGAGATTTTAATACGAATTTTTAAATAGCCTATCCTCAATTGTTGACATTAATACATACAGCAATATCACTATTGGAATGGCGATAAATTGAAATAATGCACTAAGTATGGCCGTAAATAAAATAAATAAATACTTTATTTTATTTTTTTTCCAGTTGTAGTCTTTAAATTTCAGTGAAAATAAAGGTATTTCCGCATTCATTAGATAACAAAGAAGTATTGCCAATCCTATTAAAAACCATACATTTTGAACAATGCCTGACACCAATTCATTTCCGCTATAATCTAAAATTAGTGGCAATGATAAAACCACCAAAGCCGCAGCTGGCGTAGGCAAACCAATAAAGGAACTTGTCTGGCGTTCGTCAATATTAAATTTTGCCAATCTGTATGCCGCTCCCATCGTAAACAACAATCCAATTAAGGAGATAAAAAAAGTACTGGTAAAATATTGTTCATTGCCTGTTTTGAAAATAGAATTAACGGCATTTTCCCAGGTTTTATTCTCTACCGATTTTGAAATCAGCTGAAATAAGACAATTCCAGGAACCACTCCACTTGTGACAACATCCGCTAAAGAGTCCAATTGTTTCCCCAATTCCCCTTGAACTTTAAAGATTCTAGCTGCAAACCCATCGAAAAAATCAAAAAATATACCTAAAAAAACAAAACAGGCCGCTATAACCAACTCTTCTTTAACGGCAAAATACACAGCAATAGTTCCTGACAGTAAGTTAAGTAAGGTCAATAAATTGGGAATGTATTTTGTTAGTTTCATTGTATTTATTTTCAGTAAATTTAACAATTGTTTTTCAGTAAAATTTAATTCAATAAAATATTTTAATAAATTACTAAATGCCACTTTTAAAATCTACTTACAACCCATCTGTTTTATATAGAAATTCCCATTTTAATACTGCTTACAAAACCTTATTTTTTAACGGAACAATCAATTATTCCAGAGAGCGGATAAAAACCGGCGATGACGATTTTATTGATTTGGACAGCTCTTCAGTTGGTTCAGACACGTTGGTTTTGGCTTTGCACGGATTGGAAGGCAGTTCACAATCCAAGTATATTATTTCGGCGCTAAATTTTTTAAATTCACAAAATATTGACGGTGCAGCGCTTAATTTTAGAGGTTGCAGCGGCGAAGATAACAATAAGCCTTACTCCTATCACAGCGGAAAAACTGATGATGTTGATTTGGCTATTTCCTATTTATTATCACAAAATAAATATCGAAATATTTTTTTATTGGGCTATAGTATGGGAGGAAATATCGCGCTAAAATATATGGGAACTTCCAAAAACATGCCTTCTGAAATTAAAGGAGCGGTAGCAATATCAGCGCCTTGCGATTTAAAAGGTTCAGCTACTGTTTTGGAAAGCCGATATAACATATTATATCAAAATAGGTTTATGAAAACCCTCAGAGAAAAATCACTTCGGAAATTTACCAAATTTCCGGAAGCAAATCTCAACAAAGAAGCCATTGAAAATTCCAAAACATTTAAAGATTTCGATAATGCTGTTACTGCGCCGTTATTCGGCTATAAAAACGCAGATGATTATTGGGAAAGAAACAGCAGTAAACAGTTTATTTCTGAAATTTACAAACCAACCTTACTTATTAATGCTCTGGATGATAGTTTTTTATCAGAAAGTTGTTTTCCCTTTTCTGAAGCTGAAAATCATCATAAATTGTATTTTGAAGCACCTAAATATGGTGGTCATGTAGGGTTTAATTCCACTTTATTAGGTAAAAATTTATTGTGGAGCGAAAAACGCATTTTTGAATTTATAAAACATCATATTTCCTAAAATTATAAAGTTAAACTTAGAAAGTTTTTTTACATTCGCTTTTTTATATATTGGCTAAAAAATATGTAATTCTAAATATCATTACATTTCTGTTTATTTAAGTTAATGGCCATAATATTGTCTAATGAATTTTTAACTATTGGTTTTTCACGTACAATGAGCAAAAAATTTAACTTTATTTTTATACTTATTTTTAGTTGCTTTCAATTGGTGGCACAACAAAAATTATCATCAGAAGCAACCGTAAGCGTAGTTACAGGAGGACCTGGAAGCGAATTGTACAGCGCTTTTGGACATAGTGCATTTCGGGTTTACGATCCGCTTTTAAAATTGGATAAAATATATAACTATGGTACTTTCGACTTTAATAAACCAAATTTCTATTTAAATTTTGCGAAAGGTAAATTAACGTACCAACTGTCGACTACCCGTTATGGTTATTTTTTACAAGAGTTCAACTATGAAAATCGGTGGGTAAAAACTCAGGAATTGGATTTAGATGATGTTGATGTTCAGGCTGTTTACGATTTCCTGGAAAATAACGCAAAACCTGAAAACCGGTCCTACCAATATGATTTCTTTTACGACAATTGTTCCACAAAAATGGAAGAAGTTCTTAAAGCTGTTTTGAAAGATAAAGTCACTTTTAACAACAATCATATTACCAGTCATAAGTCTCACCGGGATTTAATTGCAGATTATACTGCTGATAAATTTAAATGGGGAAAATTCGGGATTGATTTGGCATTGGGTTCTGTAATTGACAAAAAAGCATCTGCTGCCGAATATAAATTTTTACCCGATTATATTCATCTGGGTTTTAACAATGCCACCATCAATTTTGAAGGTAATATTAAACCATTGGTAAAAGCAGATATTAAAGTTTTAAATGAAAGAGTAAGGCCTCAGCCATTTTCTGTTCTACAACCTTTCATAGTTTTTTTGGTGATAAGTTTGTTTTTTATATGGAAAACCTATCAAAACTACAGGTCAAATAAAAGAACAAAATGGGTTGATTTTTTCTTATACTTTATTTCTGGGTTGATAGGAGTTGTTGTGTTATTGCTTTGGTTTGCCACAAGTCATACCGCAACCTATAAAAATCTCAATTTTTTGTGGGCTTTTGCACCAAACTTAGTGGTTGCCATTTTTATGTTTAAATCTGTTCTACCGAAATGGCTGCCGATTTATAATAAATTATTGCTCGTTTTATTAGCAATACAGGCAATTTTATGGATTCTGGAAGTACAGGTTTTCAATATTGCCATCATTCCAATTATGGCAATGCTTTTTATTCGTTACAGTTATTTAATTGTGAAACAAAAATAAGTATTTGTTTACTTTGTAATCGCTTATCCTCCTGCGACTGGAAGGTTTGTTAAAACGTTGATGAGAATTTATTTAAAAGTCCTGCTCATTATTGTGTAAAAACTTTTGTTTCGTTAATAATTGTTTTTCTGTTTCAACAATATCATCATCGGGCACACAGCAATCTACCGGACAAACAGCGGCGCATTGAGGTTCATTAAAAAATCCTTTGCATTCCGTACATTTATCGGCGACAATAAAGTAATATTCATCACTAACAGGTTCCTGAGCTTCATCAGCATTAAGTTCATTGCCATTTGCTAAAATTATTTTTCCTGAAAGTTTTGTTCCATCAGAAAATTTCCAATTTTCCGATGCTTCGTATATTGCATTATTAGGGCATTCCGGTTCACAAGCACCACAATTAATACATTCGTCCGTTATTTTTATTGCCATAATTTTATTTAGATTAATTTTGCCACAAACTTACATAATTTTTTATTTTGTAAAATAATAAATTATAAAGTTGGATCCCTCTGACTTATTCGATAAAATAATTTTTTTATCAGAGGAAAAACAAAATTTAATTTTTAAGATACCATACTATGAATTTAGGGCAGCGAATAGAAGCTTTTGCAAAACTCGGGGAATTTTTTACACAATTTTCAACTTCAAAAATGGAAAAAAATGAGACCGACGAATTTAACCCCATTCTTTTCGATGCTTTTAAAATGCAAATAAACAGAGCCTCTGAATTTAATGGCTGGTTTACTAAAGAAAATGTTTTAAAAGCTTTTGAAAGCTGGAGCACAGCCCTTAATGTCGAAAATTTAGAAAAGTGGACTTCAAACTATCAAATTGATGAAAATGCAGTTCCTAAAAATATTGCCATTGTTATGGCTGGAAATATTCCTTTGGTTGGTTTTCACGATTTTTTATCTGTTTTGCTCAGCGGCAATAATGCATTGGTAAAACTTTCTTCAAACGATAAACATTTTCTACCTTTAATTGCTAAGTTTTTAGAATATCACCATCCGTATTTTAAAAATAAAATCACTTTTACAGAAGAAAAATTAATAGGATTTGATGCCGTAATTGCAACTGGAAGCAACAATACAACTCGATATTTCGACTATTATTTTGGGAAATACCCATCTATTATTAGAAGCAGCAGAAATTCGGTTGCCATAATTACCGGTAAAGAAACCAAGCAAGAATTAGAAGCTTTAGGAGAAGATATTTTCCAATATTTCGGTTTGGGATGCAGAAGTGTTTCTAAAATTTTTGTTCCTAAAAACTACAATTTCGATCTACTGTTTAATTCATTATTTAAATTCAATGATATTATAAACATTAAAAAGTACGAAAACAATTACGATTATAATAAAGCCATCTATTTAATGAGTTTGTTTAAAATTAAAGACAATGGTTTTGTGATGTTAAAAGAAGACTCTAGTCACGCATCTCCTATTGCGACAGTCTTTTATGAATTTTATGATGAATTAGAAAATTTATTGATAAAATTAGAAGCAGAAAAAGAAGCCATTCAGTGTATTGTCTGCAACGAAAACGATTTAAATTTTGTGAAATTTGGTCAAACACAACATCCAAAATTATGGGACTATGCCGATGGCATTGACACTTTCCGATTTTTGTTAAATATATAACACATTTTTCTGTTTTTAGTAGGTCTGCTATGTCTTTTTTTCCGAAATTTGTGCAATATAAATTCATATTTTAAGCCAAATGAAAAAACATAATTTTAGTGCAGGCCCATCAATTTTACCTCAAGAAGTTATTAAAAAAGCAGCAGATGCTTTATTAAATTTTAATGGCCTTGATTTATCATTAATTGAAGTTTCACACAGAAGCAAAGACTTTGTGGATGTGATGGATAACGCTTGCAACTTAGTGAAAGAATTATTAAACCTACCGGAAGGATACTCTGTCCTGTTTTTGCAAGGTGGTGCAAGTCTAGAATTTTTAAGGGTTCCTTACAATCTATTAAAAGTTGATGGAAAAGCCGCTTATTTAGATACCGGTACATGGAGTGCTAATGCCATAAAAGAAGCAAAAAAGATTAGTGATATTGAAGTAGTTGCCTCATCAAAAGACAAAGGCTATAACTATGTTCCAAAAAATTACGCAATTCCATCGGATATAGATTATTTCCATTGTACTTCAAACAATACCATTTTTGGAACGCAATTAAAAGAATTTCCAAAAACTGACAGCCTTTTGGTTTGCGATATGAGTTCCGATATTTTCTCTCGTCAGTTAGACTTTAGCAAATTCGATATCATTTATGCAGGAGCCCAAAAAAATATGGGTCCGGCAGGTACAACAGTGATTATTGTAAAAGATGAAATTTTAGGAAAATCAGGACGCGTAATTCCTTCAATCTTAGATTATCAAGTTCATATTGCAAAAGAAAGTATGTTTAATACGCCTTCTGTATTTGCTGTTTATGTTTCTATGTTAACGCTAGAATGGTTGAAAAAATTAGGAGGAATTTCTGCTATCGAAAAATTAAATGAAGCCAAAGCAGCATTAATATACGCGGAAATTGACAGAAATCCACTATTTAAAGGTTATGCTGAAATGGAAGATCGTTCTTTAATGAACGTTACGTTCAATCTTACCGATGAAGCAAACAAAGAAGCTTTCGATAAACTTTGGAATGCAGCAGGAATTAACGGGCTTAAAGGTCACAGATCTGTTGGCGGTTACCGTGCAAGCATATATAATGCTTTGCCACTGGAAAGCGTGCAAGTTTTGGTTGATGCCATGAAACAACTTGAAAAACAACTATCATAATTTAAATAAAATACTATAAAATGAAGGTATTAGCAAATGACGGACGGACTGGCTAAAAGCGGAATTACAGCGCTTGAAAATGCTGGTTTTGACGTAGAATTAACCACCGTAGCGCAAGAACAACTTGCAGATTATATCAATAAAAATAAAGTTACCGTGTTGCTTGTAAGAAGCGCAACAAAAGTTAGAAAAGATATTATTGACAACTGCCCTACCCTGAAAATTATTGGTCGAGGCGGTGTTGGAATGGACAATATAGATGTTGAATATGCACGTGAAAAAGGAAAAAAAGTAATAAATACACCTGCTGCATCTTCACATTCTGTAGCCGAACTTGTTTTTGCACATTTATTTGGATTGGTTCGTTTTTTACCTGAATCGAACAGAAATATGCCTTTAGTTGGTGATTCTAAATTTGGTGATTTAAAAAAATCGTTTGCAAAAGGTATTGAATTAAAAGGAAAAACGATTGGCATACTTGGTTTTGGTCGAATTGGTCAAGCCACCGCTAAAGTTGCTTTGGGATTGGGAATGAAAGTGGTTGCTTTTGACCCGTTTCTTGAGGCTGCAACCTTAGAACTTGAATTCTTTGACCATCAAACATTATTCTTCAACATAAAGACCATAAGCAAAGAAGAAGTTTTAAAACAATCCGATTTTATTTCAATCCATGTTCCTGCCCAAAAAGAATATGTGATTTCATCAAAAGAACTTGAAATGATGAATAAAGGAGTTTTCATAGTGAATGCTGCCCGTGGAGGTGTCATTGATGAAGTTGCTTTGGTGAAAGCTATTGAGAGCGGAAAGATTTCTGGCGCGGCCCTTGATGTATTTGAAAAAGAACCAACTCCTGAAATTCAATTGTTAATGAACCCAAATCTATCACTAACTCCTCACATTGGAGCAGCGACTGCTGAGGCTCAAGATAGAATTGGCTCAGAATTGGCTTCACAAATTATTGAATATTTTAATACTAAAAAATAACCAATGGCAATTATTAAACCCTTTAAAGGACTTCGACCACCAAAAAAAATTGTTGAAGAAGTAGCCTGTTTACCTTATGATGTAATGAATTCAGAAGAAGCAACCAAAATGGTTGTTGGTAAAAAAGCATCCTTATTGCATATCACCCGTGCTGAAATTGAATTTAACAGCGGTACAGATCCTCACGATGAAAAAGTTTACCTAAGAGCAAAAGATAATTTAGAAGCTTTTCAAAAAAAGGAATTTTTAATTCAGGATAGCGAAGATCATTATTATATTTATGCCCAAACAATGAACGGGAAAACGCAATATGGTATTGTTGGTGCTGCAGCTTGTGAAGATTATTTGAATGGAAAGATAAAAAAACATGAATTAACCCGGCCTGATAAAGAAGAAGACCGTAAAGTACTTACAAGATATTTAAAAGCCAATATTGAGCCTGTATTTTTCACCTATAGAGCTGTTCCTGAAATTGACGCTATCGTTACAAAAATTGTGACAAGTAAAACTCCGGAATACGATTTTACATCTGAAGATGGTTTTGGACATCATTTTTGGGTAATTAAAGATGCTGAAACCAACAAAACTTTAGAAAAACTCTTTAATGAAAAAGTTCCTTGCACCTATGTGGCTGACGGACATCACCGAACCGCAGCGGCGGCAGGAATGAGCGCTGAATTTGCTGCGCAAAATCCAAATCATACCGGAAATGAGCCTTACAATTATTTTATGGCGGTACATTTCCCTGACAATCAGTTGCAAATCATTGATTACAACCGTGTAGTTAAAGATTTAAATGGTTTAAGTCCAGCAGAATTTTTAGAAAAAATAACTAAAAGTTTCGACATTATACAAATTAGCGAATCAATTATAAAACCCGCAAAGCTCCATGATTTCTCTATGTATTTAGGCGGAAAATGGTATGGCTTAACTGCAAAAAAACCTACCTACAACGATGACAGTCCCATTGACAGTTTGGATGTGAGCGTCTTGTCAAAATTTATTTTAGAACCAATTCTAAATATCATAAACTTAAGAACTGATACCCGAATTGATTTTGTTGGAGGAATTAGAGGTTTATCAGAATTGAGCAAACGCGTTGACAGTGGTGAAATGACTGTTGCTTTTGCCTTATTTCCCGTAAGTATGGATCAATTAATGAATATTGCCGATACCGGCAATATTATGCCTCCAAAAGTAACTTGGTTTGAACCAAAATTACGCTCAGGATTGATCATAAATAAATTAAATTAGTGAGTATAAAAAATAATTTAAATAACATTACATACACAATCCCTGAAAATGTGACGCTAATCGCAGTTTCTAAAACCCAGCCTGTTGATGATATTTTGGAAGCCCATCAGGCTGGACAAAGGGATTTCGGAGAAAATAAAATTCAGGAAATGGTTGAGAAATTTGATATCTTACCTAAAGATATCAAATGGCATATGATTGGTCATTTACAAAGCAACAAAGTGAAATACATGGCTCATTTTGTGCATTTGGTTCACGGAGTCGACAGTTTTAAAACGCTTAAAGAAATTAACAAACAGGCACTTAAACACAACCGAATTATTAATTGCCTGCTTGAAGTTAAAATTGCAAGTGAAGAAACTAAATTCGGACTGTCATTTGCTGAAGTTGAGCAATTATTAAAATCCGAAGAATTAATAAATCTGAAAAACATAAACATCCTAGGATTGATGGGAATGGCAAGTTTTACAGAAAATACTGCGATTATCAGAACTGAATTTAAGGCCCTAAAAACCTTTTTTGATTCACTTCAAAAATATAAATCGTTTAATGTTGATCCAACCGTCTTATCCATGGGAATGAGCGGCGATTACAAAATGGCCATTGAAGAAGGAAGCACCATGATTAGGGTTGGAAGCGCCATTTTTGGATCACGAAATTATAATTAATTTGTACGCAATACTTGACATAGAAACCACCGGTGGAAAATTTAATGAGGAGGGCATTACAGAAATTGCCATTTATAAATTTGACGGACATCAAATTGTTGATCAATTTATAAGCTTGGTGAATCCTGAAATAGAAATTCAGCCTTTTGTGGTCAACTTAACCGGCATCAATTCGGGCATGTTAAAAAATGCACCTAAATTTCATGAAGTTGCAAAACGGATTGTTGAAATTACTACCGATTGTGTTTTAGTAGCCCATAATGCAAGTTTTGACAACAGAATTTTAACCACTGAATTTAGACGATTGGGATTTGAGTTCAGCAGAAAAACACTTTGTACGGTTGAATTAAGCAAAAAATTAATTCCCGAACTGAAATCCTATAAACTGGGGAATTTATGCAANACGCTTGGAATTCCGCTAACCNGCCGCCACAGAGCAGATGGCGATGCCATTGCGACCGTACAGCTTTTTAAACTTTTGTTAAACAAAGACTCTTATAAAGAAATTGTAAAAGAGGCCGCCATAAAAGAAAACAACAGGACATTGGCGCCTAAACTACTTTCTATGATAGATGAACTGCCTTCAAAAACAGGGGTGTTTTATATTCATAGCAGCAGTAATATTCTTTATATTGGAAAAGGAAAAAGCATTAAAAAGGCGGTAAATCAATTGTTTTTACGAACTTCAAAAAGAGCAATGTTATTGCAAACAAAGGTCGTTTCCGTAAGCTACGAAGAAACTGGAAATCAAATGATTGCAGAACTTAAATATGCTGAAGAATTAAAAATAAACCAGCCTAAATATAATTTATCGACTACAAATAAATTTACGCAAATAAGCTTTAGCAATACGAATTTGGTGGTGGTTGACAAAGGAAGAAGCATTGGTGAAAAATCGGTAGTTTTAATCGAAAATAATGAATTTAAAGGGTTTTGCTTTACTGATTTAGGCCATCAGCTAAACAATATTGAAATTCTGAGATGTATGATTTCACCTATGGAAAATTCAATTCACAATAGAGTAATTATCAAACAATACCTGCAAAAAAATACAGTTGAAAAATTAATCCGATTTTAATTAAAATAAATGTTTTATTTTAGTCTTACTTTTATAAAAAATTTATTTTGAAACAACCAGCGCACAAAACAAATTGGAAAACCAAACTTCATGATATTATTTATGAAGCGGACACCAAAGAAGGAAAGTGGTTTGATATAATACTAATAATCACTATTATAGTTAGTATTTTACTTGTAATGCTTGAAAGTGTTGAAAGCATTGACAACAAATATCACACTTTTTTAAATAGTGCTGAGTGGGTAATTACAATTCTATTCTCAATAGAATATATTGCGCGAATAATTATAATTAAAAAACCCTCCAAATATATTTTTAGTTTTTATGGAATTATTGATCTTTTGGCAACAATCCCAAAATATTTATCCTTAATCTTTGTTGGAACTCACGCCTTAGTGGCTTTAAGAGCTTTGCGGTTATTGAGAGTATTTCGGATATTAAAATTAGCTCGATATTTGGGAGCCTCTAACACTTTAGCTTCATCATTAAAAGCGAGTAAAACAAAAATTGCCGTTTTTTTATTAAGCATTTTAATACTTACCATAATTTTAGGAACAATAATGTATTTAATTGAAGGTCCAGAAAATGGTTTTACAAGCATTCCATACAGTATGTATTGGGCAATTGTTACCCTAACAACCGTTGGTTATGGTGATATTTCACCACACACACCTCTTGGGCAGTTTATTGCCAGCATTGTTATGGTTTTAGGTTACGGAATAATTGCGGTACCAACAGGTATCATAACTTCTGAAATGACTAAACAAAATGTTAAAATTCATACAAATACACAATCCTGTCCTCACTGTTTGGCTGACAAGCATCTGGATAATGCCGAATTTTGTCATCAATGCGGCAAAAAATTAAATTATGAATAACTATTTAATTACAGTGATTGGCCCTACTGCCATAGGCAAAACAGCCTTGAGCATTCAATTAGCGCAACATTTTAAAACAGAAGTTATTTCATGTGATTCTCGTCAGTTTTATAAGGAAATGAAAATTGGCACTGCTGTTCCTTCTGCTGAAGAGTTAGCAGCTGCCCCACATCATTTTATTCAAAATAAATCAATTTTTGATACGTATAGCGTTGGACAATTTGAAAAAGATGCCCTAAAAAAATTGGACGCGTTATTTTCAAAAAGCAATATCGTTATTATGGTTGGCGGAAGCGGTTTATATACCAATGCTGTTATTGAAGGGTTTGATGATTTTCCTGAAGTCAATCCTGAAATAAGACAGAAATTGAACAAACAAATTGAAAATGGCGAGATTGAAATCTTACAAAACCAGTTGAAGGATTTAGATCCGGAATCTTACAACACCATAGAAATTGAAAATCCGCACCGGTTAATCAGGGCTTTGGAAATTTGTATTGGAACCGGAAAGCCTTACGCCTCTTTCAAAAACAAAAATAAGG
>JGI1221J11331_1000016_pt1 | contig 54779 bp, 67 predicted proteins | sample LakVidmifraction_4_FD_11331 | JGI IMG/M metagenome (IMG submission 11331) | reverse complement strand
ACCATGCCCATCACGCCCGGAGAGTGCTGCGGCCCCCTGATCTCGCGCACCCCGATCTTCGACCGCGCTATGGATAGCCACTTTGGTTCAGGTATCGACATGGGGAATGTCCTCTTTCGCTGCCCAAGGGAGTTCGTCGCTTGGCACTTCTCCTACCGGCTGCTTTTTCAAAGCGATCTGCTTGGCAATCTGGCCGTCAACACGGTCTTTATACGGACCTACGACCACCGCCTGTATCCAACCGATGACGTCGGCTTCCGTCAGGTCTTCGTAAGGCGCAAAAGTGTCTGCGCTAACGTCGCTCGGGGGGAACGGCGTAGCACCGCTGAAGGTGCCGCTGTCGCCGTCTGCGTCAGTGCCTGTGCAAGTCCAGTAAGTCTGCACAACGACGTCTGCGAGTTCGCCTTCGGCGGTCTTTTTTAGCGATGTGATTGCCCACGTGTATTCCATAGGTTATCCCCTTGCCTTCAGTGTTTCGAGTTCGGCCTTGAGTTCTTTGATGGCTTCCACGAGCAGACCGATGGTGGCGTTGTAGTCCACAGAGAGTGCGCCTGCGTTATCCGTAACGGCCTCTGGGAGAACCTGCTGGACATCTTGGGCAATCAAGCCCCCGTAGCGACGGTAGGTGTCCGCTAGGTCGTTGCGGGTGTATGTCACGCCGCGCAGTTGCTCGACCTTGGAGAGGGCACCCGCGATAGGCCGGACATCTTCTTTTAGCCGGATGTCGGAGAACGCGGTGATGTTGCCACTAGCGACAAGGTTTCCGCTGCCGTCGATGGAGATTCCACTGCCCCCAAAACCAACGCCAGCTTGGATTTTCCAAGTATTGTCAGTTTGAACCCCCCAAGACCACCATTGGTCGGCGCTAGCAGCGTTTTTGGAAGCCATGATGTTTAAGGCATTTTGCGATGCGCTACTTGGCGACATCTGTGTTAGACGCCCGTTTCCGCCCTGAATGCCGTTAATGTGAAGAGTTGCGTCAAACCCAGTACTTCCGCCGAGATTTATATTGCGGATGCGGCTACTTGCATTCGGGTCTACATAAAAACCAGTGTCATTCTGATCGTAGAAGATAGGCGCTCTTACATCACTGGCAGTAGAAATAATTGAACCCGTGAGATTTAAGTTCCCGCTGTAAGTGCGGCCACTTGTGTTAAGATACTCAACCCAAGAGCCGAAACCCCCGTTACTGACGTTGCGCGTTTGCAGCCTATTGGCGTTGTCTTCCCAGCCCCAAGCAAGCTGGGTGCCCCAAAGGTTGGTGGCGTTTTCGTGGCGTAGTGACTCATAGAACCACCAACTGCCCGAAGGGCCACCAACGCTTATATCTCCGTTGAACCCTTTTGTTCCGGCGGGGGTATTGGAAAAACCGGTATTCCAGTTTGAATTAGCATCCCGCCTGCCGATATATGTGCGGGTTGTGTTTAGATTGGACTGGCCGTTGGGGTCTAGGAAGAAATTAGTGTCGTTGACGTCATAGAAAAAAGGCGCGCGCATATCGATGTTGGCAACCACATCGCCATAAGAGGTGATAGCCAACCGCTCAACCCCATTGGTGCCGAATGCAATCGGACCAGTCCCGGCGTTGGCTATATCAAACCTTCCGTTCACGCCCGAGGCGCGTATGAAGCGAGCGTTGAAGTCTTGCCCCGCCTGTGTGTGGAAATCGAAAAGCGCCGCCCCGTCCCCAGTGCGGTTTCCGCCATGCTCGATTGCGACGGCTCCGGTCGAAACTCCCGAGCCGGTGACTAGCTGCGACCCAGCGTAAATGTCGCCTCTCACGTCCAGCAGACCTAGCGGCGCAGTTGTGCCGATACCTACAACGCCCGCCGGGGTAATGCGCATACGCTCGGCGGTAACAAAGGACGAGTCCATCGTCTGGAAGGTCAAGGCCGTAGGAGCACCGCTAGCGGTGTTGGTGCCTGCGATAGCGTAGATGGAAGCGAACTCTGCATAGCCGCCTGTAGTGGTCAGGCCGTCAAAGCGGATTTGCCCAACGGTTCCTCCGGTAAAGCTGCTACGCCACTGACGGGCCGCAAGTATGGGGAAGCCGTTTCCTGATGTGGCGATATTGCGCACAACCAAGGTGCTAGCCCCACTGGTGGCGGTTGACTGGAACATTCCGAGATCGGTGGCAGTGTTAGCCTCCACAGTTAAAAGGTGATCCGGCGCAGTCGTGCCGATACCGACGCGACCCAAGTTGGTGATCCGCATCCGTTCGGCACCCGCCGTAGATACTGTGACCGAGCCGGTCCCTACGTTGGATATATCAAAACTACCGTTCGCACCGGAGCCGCGCAGCAGGCGAGTGTTAAAGTCTTGCCCCGCCTGTGTGTGGAAATCAATCCAAGTAGCGCCATCGCCAGTGCGGTTTCCGCCATGCTCAATTGCGATGTTCCCCGTCGAAACGCCTGTTCCGGTTATGATATTAGCGCCGACGCTAAGATCGCTGGTGGCCGAGAGCGTCGTGAACGAACCCGCTGCGCGTGTCGTAGCGCCTATCGTGGTGCCGTTTACCGCGCCGCCTGTGATGGCGGCGGCGGTCGCATCCTGCGTAGACATGGTGCCGGCGCCGATAGCCGTGCGGAACGCCCCCGCATCGAGAGAGGACGCCGTGTTGTCGGCATTGAAGCGCGGGAACGTCACAGCGGAGGGGTTGGCAATAATGAACAAGTTTGATCCGAGCGTGGTGCCGCCCAGATTGGTGCGCGCCTGCGTCACGTTCGAGGCGGCGGTGCCGCCCCTAGCTACGGGCAATACCCCCGTAACCTGCGTGGTCAGCGAGACGTTCGACAGCGCGCCGCCAAGCGTCAGATCGCCGGCGGCGGTGACTGTGCCGGAGAGGCTGATCCCGTTGACTGTGCCGGTGCCGGACACGCTCGTCGCTGTGCCCGTGTTGGTGGTGTAGCCGCTGGGGTTGGTGGCGTTGTAGGGCGTAAACCCAAGGGCCGTTGTGACGTTACCGCTGGTCAAGGCGAGCGTGCCGCCAAGGGTCAGACTGCCAGCGGTAGTGACGCTGCCCGTAAGGCTCAGGCCGCTGACTGTGCCTGTGCCCGCAACGCTGGTGACGGTGCCCGTGTTGGTGGTGTAGCCGCTGGGGTTGCTCGCCGCATAAGCACCGAGCGTAGTGAGCGCAGCCGCCGCAGTCGTCGCAGCGGTTCCGCCGTTGGCAACAGGTAGTACGGCACTACCAGCTAGTATATTAGCGCCGTCTTGAATTACCGTCTTACCCGAAGGGTAAGTGACGAATATGTTTGAAGTACCGCTAAGCGCTATCTTAGAACCCGCTGCGCTTGAAGACAGCACTGTATCCCGAGATAACGTAGTACCCGACGCCGTGTAGGTACCGATACCAACCTCCCAAGCTGCGCCGCTGGTGATGGTGTAGTACGTCGTATTAGTATTACCGATAACAGCAAACGACTGATAACCACTAACGGCACCCGCAAGGGTAATGGTCCCCGTCCCCGTGGACGTGGTCGTTTCTTGTACGCGATCAGCAGTAACGAGAGCCATTATGCAATCCTGATAATAGCTGAGGTGTTGTTATTCGTTGGGAAGATGATGGTGAAGTCACCTGCCGTCGAAGTTTTATCCGAGCCAAAATCAAGCACAGCCACAGTAGGGTTGGTAAGCGTGGTGTTCGCCGTACCGTTAGCTGAGGGAGTCGTGTTATAGATTAACGCACCACGAGCCGTTATACTTGCATTACTAAACGTTAGGTTGCTGAAGGTTGTGAATCCTGTACCAGCCGAGGTTGAAGTGTTCGTAGCAGTAACACCGCCATTAATAAGTATGCCACCACCAGCGGTGTAGTTTATACCGGTAGACTCGTTGGTAGCCGTGTAGGCAGTCGTATTAGCGTCAATCGTGGCCGACGAAGTATACAACGCCAACTTAAAGGTGTCCCCGCCAGTGCTACGGAAATCGTGAACAGCCAGCAAAATTTCAGCTTTGAAGCTGGTTGTCATAGCTTGTGTAATAGGCATAGGTATTCCCCCTAAATATCGATTAGCTTCACAAACTCAGGAAACCCAGCTTCGGTAAACTTAGCTGCTAGAGTTACGTTACGAGAGCGCATGGCTTCACGCATAAAATAAATGAGCACTTCGCGTAGGTTTTCTTGGAAGGCACGGGCCTGATCCGCAATCACCGGGGGTGCATTATCACCTATGTTGATAATTTGGTTAAGGGCGCGCTCAGCAAGCTCCTCAGCAGAAAAACCACGGCTATTAGTAGTCATTACCTGCACGGTGCCGATAGCGGAGGAAAGCCCATCAATCATCGTACGGGATACCTAACTTGAGGATTGCGATACATATCCTGCCGGTTCTTACCTTCGCCAAGTTGTTTAAGCATTCCCATCGCTTCATCGTATCGTTTCTGATACCCAACTATAATATCCTGCTCACCTTTCATGAAGGTGTAAGCTTCAAGCAAAGAGCCATAGAGTAGTACGCTATCAAAATTATCACCTAACCACGTAGTACCCGCTGTCACGATAGATGGTGGGTAGTAAAAATAATGGAGTTCGACCGAGTAGTTTGCATTAGGCGTAGGGCCAAGGATGTATGAGTTTTCGTCGAAGTAAGAGTAGTGCGTAGGAAGCCCCGTAATGGACGGATTCGGGAACGACTCGCGGATAAAGTTTACATCCTTGTTTAGCATATAGCTGTAGTTCCCGCTAGCGTCTATCACAGCCAATGAGAAGTTTGCCAACCAGTCAGATGGTACTGAGAGGTATTTATTCCCTGACGTGACGTTTCCAGTCACATTCTTACGTAGGTCCAACAACTGAACCGTATTGAAAATACGCTGCTCTGCCTCTTCAATAAAGATATTAATCTGCTCAGTAGACGTAAGACCGCCAGACCCCGCCGTGTCCGGGAAGTCGTTCTCGGTATACGCCTTAATGGCGGAGACAAGAGCAGCGTAGTTCATTAGCCCATCTTCGTGCTACTGCAATTACCACGAGTGGTGTTTTTAGTACCCCGGGTACGCAGTGTTTGAGTGTTAGCGATCTTGTTTGGGTAGCCATTGTTGCCAAGATCAATAGCAGTTCCGCCAGACATGTTGTGTGGTTCAGCGTAGACGCTGGCAGGACCAACTTCATTGCCGCCTTTTATCATACTGAACTTAGCCATTTTTCACCACCTTAACTTCGTTCGTGGGCACCTTATGCACGGACTTTTTTTGGTTAGCTACCTTAGCAAGATTGCGCCCTAATTCCAACATCTGCTCGTTAGTCTTACCACCCTTAGCCATAACTTACTCCTATATTTCTATTGTTACCATACCAACACTAGCTGTAGCTAATAGCGTATTTGGTAGATTAGGCAAAGCTAAAGCGTTATTTAGCCCTACTGGTGCCCAACCCCACTGAATAATACGGCTACCCTCACTGGGGCTACCGAAAGCTAGTGAGCTACTTGATGGCACTTCCCCCCGGATTAACTCCTTAACCCCGGTCATACCCGCCTGCCAAAAGCTGACATCAGGGCGTGGGTTACGCAACGCCTGCGGGTCATTGATCGGATACATGCCAATTTGAAGCTGCGGCTGGTCTTTCTCCCAACAAGTAGGGCACACAAGGATATTGGTGCTCTTAGTCTTGATGGTAATATTTTTAAGCTGCTTCAGCTTATATCGGAAACCACAGCGGTCACATTCCGCAATGGCCCTTCTACCAGAGGCAAACGGATTGGGCATCGTACCTCCTACATAAACATCTGGCGCGGAGTAATCCGCAGTGTAGCCTTTTCGCGGTCTTCGTCAGCAGCCTGCTGCCAAGCTTCGTCGTACATCTGTTTCAGCATCCCTGTACGTTCCATAGCGCCGGGGATTTTCATCGATAGGTAATAGGCTAACCCTGCTACCATACAAGGAAGGAAACGAAAGGGTATGTCGTGTGTGTTAATACCATCACCTGAGTCCTGCATACGGCGCAAACGGTAGTAGAAAAAGGTGTAATAATCGCTCTGCTCAGGAGCAGGCCATATATTAATCTGTGGGTAGGCAACGCCAGTACCCGGATAGTCTGCACCTGACTGACGGTTGATCCATACTTGGATAGGACGCCCTTGAGCGTTCTTGTTCGGGATCGTGATGTATGTATCGCCGCTGATACGGTTGATGTTAATGTCAAGCTGGTTTGAAGTTGTACCAGCATTTGTACGGATGACGTGCTCCAACAAATCAATCGTGTCTACCGGCAGGTCGTAAACAATCTGCCCTTGGACCAAGGGGATCGAGCCTTGCTCGATAGTCCATAGGTTAATACCTCGGTTGGACCACTCAATCGTCAGAAGGTTCAAGCTACGACGCGCAGTGCGTAGGTCATAACCTGTACGAAGCTCAGCACCGCAGCGCTCAAAAGCCTCTTCGACAAGGTCGTTGAGGTTCAAGTTAAATGTGCTGGTGCCGCTTGTTGTCATCGGTATTTCGCCGTCTTTTCAGCTATAGCCTTCGGCTGTTTAACAAACTGCTTGCCCTTAGCGGTGCCTTCACGCTTAATCTTACTTGTAGCAGAGTATTCTTTACTTGTCAGCGACTCTCTTGCCTTCTCAGGTAGGTACCGCTCGCCCGTGGCTTTCTTACCTTGCGTAGACGGCTTACCCGACTTAGTACCCCAGTCTTCCTTCGTCCATTTGGATAGAGATTTCTGAGCTTCGGTCTTAGGGCCACTATAGCTACCCCCCGACTTCTTATACCGCTGCGTAGCAAGCTGAGCCTTGCGGCCAGACCACTGCCCCGGATCGCCGCCCTTGCTGCCAGCTTTTACACTAGCAACAATACGTTTCCATTTAGGTTCATCCGAGCGCGCCATTACTTTTTCTTCTTAAAGCCCTTGAGCATCTCAGCAAAGCGGGCGCGTTGACCCATTTTACCGGGGGCCTTGGCGGCTTTAGCTAGCTCATTAGTAGGGATTTTCTCACCTTTCTTGGTCCCGAGGGCCGAGCGCAGAGCACCCGGCTTCTTGATTGCCTTCGAGATGTCGAGCTTAGGTTTACCACCCTTTGCGAAAGAGTTTCTAGCCCCACGCATCTTGGTAGCGCTCATGTCTCCCATACCACGACTAGCACGCATCAGCAGGTTTTCCCGCCACGCTTGTAACCTGCCATGCCACCCATGGCCATACGAGCCTTGGTCTTGCCCCTTGTAGCGCAACCGTCGATTGAGCCGCCCTTAGCGAACTTCTTCATCGCACGGCCCTTTGTATCAGCCGACTTCTTCATCATTGCAGCGCCAAACTTAGTCGCCATGACGCTGTCCTTAGCCTTAGCCTTAGCCTTACCGCCCTTTTTCATACCCGGAGCGCCCATAGGTGGGGCCGCAGAAGCCATAGGAGCCATAGGTGGGGCCGCAGAAGCCATAGGAGCCGGAGGAGCCATAGAGGCTTCTGCACCACGATCAGCCATGGCGCGACCCATGCGATCTTTTATCATAGCCAGAGCCATCATAGCCTTACCTTCAGCCTTACCTTCAGCCTTGCCTTTAGTTTTAGCCTTAGCCTTAGCCTTAGCCTTAACCTTGCTCTTGGCGATACCCCCCTTAGCCATATCCATACTGCCCATAGCAGCAGAGGTTGGCATTTGTTTGGCTACGCCACTACCAGAACCAAATCTATCCATCTTTCTGCGAATCATTTTAAAACCCTTTCCTGTAGACTAGTTTATATCACTCTTCCCCTAGTTTTACCACGTTGGGCGCAACCATCAGCACGAGACGCAGAGGAGCCACCCTTAGCGAGCTTAGTCATGGGAGCGCCCTTGTGCATAGCGCGCTCGTGCTTGTGGACAGCCCTAGATGCAGTCGCCTTATCTTGGGCCATGTCCTTAGAACCGCCCTTGGCATAAGCCGCGCCGCCCATTGCCATGTTTTTATCCATAAAGCGCGCCTCGGCAGCTTCCATCGCCGACATGCGATTGCCGCTCTTCACCGCATCACCGGTAGATGGGCGCATCGCAGTCCGCTTCTTAGCCATAGCCTCGCGCTCAAGCATGATCGCTTCACGGTTTTCCAGCGCCGACATGCGATTGCCGCTCTTCACAGCATCACCGGCAGACGGCATACGCGAACGGCTACCCGCGTCCGCCATGGCGCTGCCACCCTTCTTCATACCTGCAGGTGCAGGATTTCCTCCTCGGCCTTTCACGATGTCCTCGAATGAGCGGGGAGGACTTCCTAGTCCTCGGCCTTTCACGATGTCCTCGAATGTTTTCCCAGAAGGTGCAGCGGCCTTAGCTGCAGGTGCAGTGGCCTTAGCTGCAGGTGCAGCGGCCTTCTTTGGCGTGTCTTCTTCGCGTGTCCGCGTATGGTAGCGTTCACCACCAAAAGTAAATTCCTTCTTGCCTGCCTTACGCGCAGCAGCAAATGCTTTCCCAAATTTAGTCATGGTTTGTCTTTCTTATTAGTGCCTCTATTAACCCAATCCTGCACTGTATTAGTCTCGTATATACGAAACGAAGTCCAAATTATAGTGAAAATGGCGGCAATAGAGGGGAGCATATTAACGAGCGTTCCGACCACCGTGACAGCAGATATGGTATCCAATAGCTGCCTATCTATGTTAGACTCAATGCCCATATCAACAGTTCCACGCCTTTAGTGATTTATTGATGCGGCTATTGGGGTCGTTAGCGGTTTTAGCCGAGGTATTTTTCTTTTTCATACCTGTCATGCGGGCACAAAAAGACTCCTTACGAGGTCCACCTTTTGGTTGTGGAGCTTTAAGCCCCGGCTTCCCCGGGTTGGCTTTGTTGTAAGAGGCGCGGCCCTTAGCATTCAACCCCCCAGCGGGGTTTTTTCCCGCCTTACGGGTCCACGCGGGCGTCTTGGGCATCAGACCATCTTACCCTTAGTGTGGCCCTTCTTGGCAATTCCGTCGCCGCGAGTGACTTTGCCGCCCGCAGCCATCTTCTTGGTCTTAGCCTTGGTCTTAACCTTACCGCCCTTTTTGTAAGAACCAGCAGAGTTAAACTTATTACTTTTTAAAAAGTTTTTATCTGACTCTTTGTCAGTATCAGAGTCTCGTTTGGCCTGAGTAGCTTGGTAAAGCAGACCCGCCATCGGACCTAGAGCTTTCTGGATGTCCCCAAAAATACCTTTACCAGTGATTGACCCCGCAAGCGGTGAAATGTCGCCCAACTTAATAGGCATTATGCTACTTCCTTCTGTGGGGGCACAACCATCGGGTAGAGGACATCCCTACCAAATTCACCTTCATACTCTTGGACACCCATGTGTCCCAGCTTGATCGAGGGGTCTATCCAGACTTCAAAGCCATGTTCACGGACGCGGTCGCAGAAGAGATAATCCTCCCCGATGTAGCCCTCTTTAGTGAGCATGAAGTCAAACATACAGGGGACGGTGCGCGCCGAGCGTTCGTCGTAATAACGCCACTCAGGGTGAGCAGCGTCAAGAGTCTCGAAAACATCACGCCGAACCATCATGAAGGCGGTAGCCACGCGGCGTGCGCGTACGAGGCCCATGTTGTCCATCGTAAGCTCGTTGTCGCTGCCGTGGTCCAGAGTCGCTATATACGTCTTGGTTGTGCTGCGGGTGCGCGGGACGCCAGCAACGATACCCTTCTTGGGGTCTGCGGTCCAAGCCATCAGCCGGAAAACATCAGCAGCTTCAAAGTTGATATCGCTATCAATGAACAACAAGTCCGTGCAGTCAGAGTCCAACATATCCTGCGTGAGCAAGTTACGAGCGCGGGAGACAACAGAGCAGCCACAGATACTGCCAATCTGGACATCTACGCCGTGCTGCTGGGCTTGCTGAGCAAACTGAGCCAATGAAATAGCCAGCTTCAAGGAGACCTTGAAGTCGTAAGCAGGTAGCGCAATGAAGATGCTGCGTCCTGCTAGATCAAAAGCTTTTTCGTTTTGCACATATCACCCGTAAAAGACGACGGTTGAGGTAGCGTTCGTTACAGTACCGTAAACCGCCCTCTCTGCAAGAATACCTTCTCCCGGAAGGATTATATAGGCGTACCCTGCATCAGCAGCGGTGGGGGTATTGAGTGTCAACAGCGTAGTCCCACCATTACCATTAGCAATTACTACGGAGCCAGCGGAAACGCCGCACACTACGTAGATGCCCTTAATGCGAACACGCGCGAGTGCATTAGCACCTTGGTCCAAAAAAGACCCGGTAGTAGTTAGCGGGGTAGTGGCCTTAATATCGGTTTGCATACCCATCGGTATTCTCCTTCTTAGGGGTTAGTACCGATTAGCTCACACCAAGTACAGCTACGCTATAGGTAGCGGCAGGAGGGTTAATTGCGCCAGCAGTGATATTAGACGCACGGATAGTCACTGTGTTAGCTGCCGAAACAAAGGCGTTAAACACGATACCCGCAGTCGGGGCAGCAGGCAGGCCGAGCACTACTTCATCGTTGATGGCAGCGCCCGTAACCGTAACGGTAAGGCTGGCTTGCGAAACAGCATCGATTGAAGGGAAGTCCAACGACGCCGAAGCGGCGAGGATTTTGTTGAGAGTAGCCCCGACAGTTACCGTGCCGGTAAGCGAGTTAGTCGTAATCGACTGGAAGCCGTTCTCCGAACGTACTGGGCCAGAAAAGGTAGTATTAGCCATGATAATATCTCCGTGTAGTAGCACAAACTCATACCGTCTCTACTAAGTCTGCTAGGGCAGTCGGTATAAGTATAAATCCTAGTAGGTGTAGCCATACACCACATAAAGTAAGAGGGGAAGAGGTTTCCCTCTCCCCCTCTGAGTTCTTATGCAGAACCCGACGAACCGAACATACCGAGCGGGTCAGACCAACCGAACGAATAACGTTCGCGGGCCTTATAACGCACATTGCCGGTGTCAAAATCCCCGTCCATGCCCGTACTCATTGGAGTACGAACAAAGTGCTTCAGGCCGTTTGGCACATCGGTGGTGAGATACCAACCGTTCGTGTCGGTCAAGAAGTGGTTTACGGTATACCCTTCAGGGATCGAGCCGTTGTTCTTCAGCGCGTTGATGTCGTTGTCTGCGGTACCGACGCGGAGTTCGGTTTCGAGCAGACGAGTAGCGACAAACATCAGGCTTGGTGGAACGACCAGTTTACGCGGTTTCGCGGCAATGAGCAGACCACGTTCATCAGTCCAAGCGGCAATCTGAATGACTGCAGCTTCAAGCGATGTTTCGTTAAGGTCAGCCTGCGTTGAAGGCGTGTTCGAGTTCGTACCACCAGATACCAACGGGTGCGAAGCCGAGAACAGAGCCACGCCATCGCCACCGGGGTAGCCAGAGCTAAAACCATTGTTCAGAACCGCAGCAGCCTTAGTCTGCTTGGTGTAGGACATCGCACGGGCGAGGGCCTTAGTATAACGCGCCGAGAGGCTGTCATACAAGTTATCTTCAATCGCTTCTTCAGTCAGCGAGAACCCGAGGGCAATCGTTTCATGGGTGTAGCGAGCAGTGAAGACTTCCTGACCGTTGTCATACGCGATGGCCGAACCTTCGTTCTTAACCGGAGCAGCGGAGAAGCCCGACAGCTTGGTTTCTTCTTCGAACGAACGCTCGGAGGTTTCGGTTTCGAAGATTTCCTTATGCTCTTCACCGTAGCGAGAGTATTCCAGACCGAACAAGGCGTTCAATCCCGGGAGGAGTTCCTTGAGGAGTTGTGCGCGTGAAATAGCCATGTGTTATAACTCCTCTTAGACGCCGGTTGGGTTAAGATAAGGGTGCACGCCTTGGTTCCACTTAACAACAACCTCGGTGTAAGAACCGGGGAAGCCAGCAGGCGAAGTTTCAGCGATTACATCGATGATACGGACAGGGAACGTTGAGGTAGTACCCGTAGTGCCACTAATAGCGACACGCGAGTCACCGTTGGTTACGTTACCAGCGTTCTGAACCAAAACAGCGTTCTCACCTACGTTTGCACGGGTGACTGTACCGATGGTGATGCCGCTCGAAACTACAGCAACCTTATACAGAGCATCAGGGTCATCTTGCACGAATGCAACAATATCAGTGATGTTCGTAGTAGCTGCGTAGAACTGTCGGAACGTCTTACCAAAGGTTGGATCGGTATACGAACAACCAAGGAAAACGCCAACGGGGGTGGCCGAGCTTGTGCCAGTGTCCTTGTCGAGCGTACCCGCGCTGTTCAACTTTACAACGTCACCAAAGAAAATGGCTGTTGCAGAGTTGGTAGCAATCGGGATCGAACGAGTGGCACTAGCAAAAACCTGACCGCCGATCAGATTGATCGGAATGAGACCATATGGTCCCGAAACAACAGGGTATGCCATGTTTCTAAACTCCTAAGATTATTTGCCTGAACCAAACGATGTTTTAGATTTACGCTCCGTAAAGAGCGGCATCCTCGGATCGTTCTCGCGCATGAAGTTGTTGTCCACGGAATCATTCTGAGTTTGGGTCTTTTCCTCGAAATATCTCCGACGTTGGGCCATAAACTCTTCTGGTACCTTGCACAGCAACAAACCTGCGACTTCGATGTTGTCTTTAAAACGACTGTCCGGGTCCACCATGAATTTGAACTGCGGTTGCTCTCCTATAGATACTGGCTCCCAACCTTCGCGGAGAGCAGCAGAAATATTACGAGCATCGTTTACACCGAGCGTGGAAACACGAACCCAACGGTACGTAAATCCGGGCTGCTTGTTTGGTTCGGGCAGCGTTGAAGCTGGTTGCCAAACCTTTAAGCGCTCTTCTTGTTCACGACTTTGACGAGGCGCACGCGCCACATCGACCTCATTCAGTTCATCCACAAGCCTATTCTGTACCATGATTACCGCTCCATCTTCATGACTTCCCGAGCATACTGCTCGGGGGTAAGACCCAATTTTTTCGCAATTGTAAGTTGGGACTGTCTCAACACGATCTTCTTGGCGGATGTGCTGCGTGATGCGGGTGCAACCACAGTTGCAGATTTGGGCTTCGGAGTATCCGAAACTTGCTTCTCTGACTCCCCAAAATATTCGGGGAAGCGCCGACCCATCGTTTTGTCAACGGCCTGCCAATACTCGTCGGTGCCCACAAACTGTGAACCTCGTTCTCTCTCCAGCTTCTGATGAAGCCCAAGAGCAGTGGCCGTCATCTCCGGATCGGTTCCCCACCACGTATTGCGCTCTTGCCACGCAGTAGTTTTGGAGTCCACCCGAGGGATTTGAACCTGCTGTTGAGCTGTTTGTATATCATACTCAGTAGCTTGTAAAGTAGGTTTGTACCCAGCAAGTTGTTGAAGCTTATATTGTACATTTGTAAGCTTCTCTTGTGCTTCGATAACACGATCAGAGTCGCCCGCTTCATACGCATCTTTGTAGGCACGGCGAGCGTCGTGGAGTTCAAGTTCCGCCGACTGCTTAAAACTACCTACGAGCGTCTGTTCACCCTCAGAGAGGGTACTCTTTAGCTGTTTGTTCTCAGCAAGGACGCGCTGCATCGCAGAAATAGTTTCATTCTGCTCACGCTGGTACCGCTCTTTCTCGCGGCGTTCATCATGCCAGACCTTCTTCATCTGCTTAAGGCGGATCTTTACCTTTTCAGAATATTCCTCAAGCTCATCGGCTTCAAGTTCGTCAACGATCCCTTGTGGCATTGGGCCACGGCCTCGGTCGGCCTCAGGAGTATCGTCTTCTACCTCAATATCGAGTTTTACGGAACCACCTCCCGCAAGTTCTTCTTCGATTTCAAAATCAAAGTCATCATTTGATGTTTTAGGCATATTACTTCTCCTATGTACGGTTGCCCGTTTTTACCCGCGACTAATGCCACGGGGGTCTTCCACAACACCTTCGACCGAGTCATCATTGATGAGACGGAACTCACGGCCATGGATCTTTACCCGACTACCTGCGTGCGGGCGGGTGAGGATAAAATCACCTTCCTTACACCATGGGCCTGACGGAAACTTACGTTCGTCAGCATAAGCGTCGGGACCAAGCCTAATGACGAATAGTACTGGTGTAGTAAGTTCTTCAAACTTCTTGGTCTCGTCGGCCTTAATGATGCCACCAAAGGTTTTGTCCCCCACTTCAGGGATACCGCACAAGATGCGATACCCAGAAGGTTTCGGAAGCTGTGTAGCCCGGTCTTCAACCGGCACTTCCGGTTCAACAGAGATACTTAAAATAGGCTTACCATCGAGGTTAACGAGCGCGGGTTTGGTCGCACTAATAATCTCAGTCATCATCTTGTTCCATTCTTTGCGCGATTTCTGCAATAATGTTATTCGCCACCAGCAAACCACGATAAATACCGCAGGCGTACTTATAGGCTCCGTAGTCAGCAGCATTGCCCATGGCCATGTCTGCCTCGATAACCTTAAGTTCTTCTTGCACCTTGTTTGAGAGGTGTCTTAGTAGGTCTATATTCATTATTATTCCTCAGTTTGCTCTTGGGGAGGGGTGTTATTTCCGTTTCCCCCCAGACGGGGCGCATTCCCCATCCGGTTGCGGGCGACCTCAATACCCAGCCGAAGCCCAGCTTCTTGCTGCTTAGCCGACAAATCAGCCTTACTGGTCGCCATCTTGGCACCAACCTGCATCCCCGCAATCTCAGCCTGAGCTTTGATACGCGCATGTTCGAGGTCTATCTTGTCGTTCTTCTCGGCAGCGTCGATCTGGAACTTCTTCTCTTTGAGACCAAATTCCTTCTCTTTAATCTCAAGTTCCTTCATCTGCATCTGGACAATTGGGTCTTGAGCGGTTTGCTGATTCTGTTGTTGCTGAGCTTCTGACTGATTCTTCTGGAGAAGCTGCTGCGCAGCGGCGGCTACAAGGCGCGAAATATGAAGCTCAACATCTGGCGTCATCTCAGCATTAGGTGGTGGTAGTGGAACACCAGCCTGCTCTTCAATCTGCTTACGGTACTCAAACGCTAAATGCTCATTGATGTGAGCCTGCATAGCTGCCTGCATCGCTTGCGCATTAGGGTTCTGCCCTAGCAACTGCGCTATTTTGGGGTCCTGCATAGCGGTTGTGTGGACCGTGATATGTGCCCCATGATCTTGGTAAATAAACGCCTTAACTGGCTTACCGTTGATAATATCCATGTTTTCGGACACGGGGTCACGCGGCTTCATATCTTCATCATCCTTCAGCGGGACGAGCTTCTGGGCATTCTTGATACCTAGTGCGTCAAGCATCTGGCGGTGCAGATATGGCATATCGTAAATCTGTGGAGCACCTTGAGCAAGTTGTAGCACCGCTTGGTACTGCACGATCTTCTGCGCCATTGTAGCCGCGTTCGGGTCGCTGACAGGGATGACCGTGACCATGTCATAGTCACCCTGCTTAGCCCTACGACCACCTTCTTCTGGCTCGTAATCGTACGACTTTGGCGTATAATCGCGGATGATACCCTTAAGAAGCCGGAACTCCTGCTTCATCGAGTAGTGGACGCGTGCCTGAATAGCAGACATCGTCTTAAGCGTGCGTTCAAGGATAGCTAGCGTAGTACCCACGGGGGCATTAGCCGACATATCACTAACCTGTAGGTCAGCAGCGCCAGCGAACCTACGGCCTTCTATGACGATGGTGTTAAGGAGGCTGTAGAGGACTTGGCTTGGTTCTTTATAGGGTAATGGCATGATGTTATCACGCATTGTCCCTGAGGCTACGTCTACATCCCGGAACTCCCCGGGTCCGATGGGTGTGTCGTCACCCTTAACGCGAAGGCCCTTAGTTTTGAAGCCTCCCGGGAGGTTAGATAGAGTACCAGCATCAACAAGCTGGCGAATGAGACTAGTACCAGACTTAGCAAAAGCACCAATGAGGTGAATAAGACCAAAAGCATAGAAGCCGAAACCCGGAATATATGCATAATGTACGAAGTGATTACGCTTCTTCTTGAGTTTGTCATCGGGGTCCCAGTTGCGGCGGATAGCAAGGATCGTAGTCGTACTCTTCTCGATGGTGACAATATAAGGAACAGCAATCTCCGCCTCGGACTCTTCCTTGGTAAACTTGTCATCAGGCAACACTAAGTTAACCTGCATCTCGAGTAGCTTATACCGGTCATCCGTCGATGCGCGGAAGCCCATCTTCTCGGCAATAGCCTTCTCGATTTCGTCTAGGCTATCTACAGGGTCTCCAAGGTCAACATCACTGTAGAACCCAGCAGCCTGCAGCTTGGCCATCTCGTTCGGGGTCTTGCGCATAACATGGGTGACACGTTCAGTGACTTCTAGACTGGACGCGCCATAAGGTACCACAACGTCTTCGGCGGGTACGTACATTGACGTCTGGCGACCGAGTGACGGGTCGTAATACACCTTCTTAAACGCATTACCCGCAAGGCCCAATCCCCACAGCATCCGCTCATGTTCCGGGCGATACTCAACCATCACATCAGTCAACTGGTAATTCATATCGTCTTGGACACGCCGAGCAGCGTCTTTCTTCTCGGGTGTCTCTTTGCCAATAATCTCGGTTTTCACCGGCCCCGCTGCAGGGAACGTCCCCATCATGGTCTCAGCTTGGAATTTAACCAAGGCTTCTGATAGCATCGGGTGGTATACACCGCATGCACCGGGCCAAGGTTCAGTGCGGTCCTCAATCTTCATACCAAGCAAGTCGAGGCCATCTACGTAGGTCTGCATCCAGTCCTTACGCGCCGAAATATCTTCCTCAAACTCACCAATAAGGTCGCCAGCAAGCTCTGTAAGCGTCCCCTCATCCATGTCTTCAGCGAGGTTTTCAGCGAACTCGTCTTCATCAACCTCATCAGGGTTAATCTCAAACTCCATATCACCTGTGCGAATGGAAACGCTTTCCGGGTCCTCAATTTCGATCTCAATACCTTCATCTGCGGTGTTTACCCCCCGCATTACACCAGAAGAGAACGAACTATTTAACCCCAGAGGGGCTTGGTTGAGAGCTTTATCAATTGCCATCAATAATATCCTTGGTTCCTACGGCTCTTAAAGTACATAATATCATCCGGTTCGTCGAGATTAGTTGTAATGTATCCCCCTTGCCGAAAACGCATTAGGGCTAAGGAAGTACTATCGACATAATCGTCATGTTCTCCGCCCGGGAAAGATGCCACTTCTTCGATTACTTCTTCGGCCCAGTGAGTAGCAGGTGCCCACACCCGCCCAGACGCAAACAAGTCGCTCACAGCGTTCAAACGGCTGATCTTGTCGTTCCCCCTGCTGGGCGTAAACTCCTGCACCGGGATGCCCATTGCCCGCATCTCGTAGATCAAGGGCGCACCTGAAGCCTTCTTCTCAATTATGATGCTGTCTGGCTCCCACTCCCGATACTCCTGAACTGCTGTCCGCTTTAGTTTCGGAAACTCCATTCGCTCCCTGAACGCATTCAGAAGTATAATGTTCGCTTGTTCAACCCCGTTATCATCAGGCCGATAAAACACACCCCATGTGGTAAGTGCTGAATAATCGGCGCGTTGGGTCTTCTCAAAAGCCGTATCCCAACTTTGCAGGATAAAATCACATGTAGGCGGCACATTACTATCCCAAGTCTTCCACCACTCACGCTTAATGATAGCCGAGGTGTCAGATGTGGGGGCCTGCTGATACTGCGCCATCCACTTAGAGTTAGGAAGCTCAGTACGGAGAGCCGAAAGCTCGTCCATAGACCAAAATTCAGGCCAAAGTGGGTTGCCAGATGGTAGGATAGCGGGAAATTCGATGACTTCCCACGCATCACCACCGCGTAGGGCTTCGTTTTTAATTACCTGCCCCGTCAGGTCTCGCTTTGACCATCGTGTCATCACGATCACAATAGACCCACCCGGCTGGAGACGCTGACGCGGGCCAGATGTGTACCACTCATATGTCTTATCGTAGATATCTGGATTGATTTCGGCTAAAGCCGCTTCCTGCTCGCTGTGGGGATCGTCGATGATGAGCACATCAGCGCCCTTACCAGTTACGGCCCCTCCAATACCGATAGCAAAGTAATCTCCGCCCTTAGATGTGTTCCATCGGCCAGCCGCCTTAGAGTCCGAGGCCAGAGCAAGAGCCGGAAAGATGTTATGGTACACATCGGTATCGACAAGGTTACGCACTTTGCGCCCGAAACCTACTGACAATTCAGCCGTGTGGGAGCATTGAATGATTTTTTTGTGTGGGAATTTACCTAAGAACCATGCCGGGAGTAGGTAGGAGGCGAACTCGGACTTAGTGTTATGCGTTACAACCCACCCGCGTCCCGCCATGAACAGCCCGTCCTCGTTGGCCACTTCAAGGCACTGTACTGTTCCGCGCTCGGCTGTTTTGCGTATATCTATACTGCGGCCCCAATTACCCTGCTTGTCCCTGCACCGGGTTGCTTTTCTAGGTAGCCGCGCCGCGTTCGCCAGCTTGAACATGACCCTGAACGACGGCTGGCTGAGCTTCCCGCCATAACTTGTCTGGCGGCGTGTCTTGCGCGCCTGCACTCCCAACCCATGCAACAGGCAGAGCACGTCATCTATCAGCCGCTCGTTGCTGTTGTTGAAGGTTACCTTGCCTTCCTTGGTAACGTCCCCATCGGTGTCGATAAGCCCCTGAAGCAGCGCCATACGCTGCGCGACAGAGGCGCAGAGATAGGCTTCGGGGATGTGCTTGTTACGCAGGAGACCCTGCTCACGTAGTGGTTTGTACAACCCAAGCACATTGAACTGCTGGTATTTCGAATTGTGCGTGGTTTTGTACCCCTCGGCCTCCACTTGGGCGCGCATAGCGGACTGGTCACTATACCCGCAGCCGACAGTAGCATTGTAGCTACTCCCATCCCCAAGCCATACACCTAACATGTACGGCGTTAGGGGTAAGTTGTCCTTGTGTGGGTACTCAGCGGCTCCCTGCGGGGGTAGTATCGGGAGGTTGCCCGCCCTACGCCAACTCTCTGTCTCCAACTTATGAAGTATTTCTTGTGTAGAGAGCGTCTGATACGGCCTGTCGTTTGATCCAAACCGCACCGTCCACAGGTGAGTGGCATCACACCTAACCACTTGACCGTCGCTCGTCGTCACTTCATACAGGTCTTCCTCATACTGAGATGACTTACCTGTAACCCGCACAGGGGTGCCGGATGGCGCAAACACATAATCCCCGACTTCCACGGTTTCCACGGTTTTCCACCCTTGCGTAGTGGGAATTTGTTCTTTTATATCAAGCCGGTGCCTTGGAGGCATGTTGATAATAAGCCGCTTGCATGTGCCATTAGCCACACGCTCGAACGCATCTGCCATGCGTGCATGGTGCCTACCGCCGATGAATGTCGGCCAGACCTGTTTAACAAACGCAAGGAACTTATCCTGCGCCAGCTTTTTACCCTTAAGCTCTTCCAACTTCTCAAGCTGGGCTAGCAATAGCTCCTGCTCCGCCTGAGATAGAGAATGCAGGATACCGGGTATATCCTGCAGGGTGACATCAGTCAGCATTATCAGCTTCTCTGCGCAAGATGTCGTCGTCTTCCTCTTCGTCGTCTTCCTCTTCGTCGTCTTCGGGTATCTCAGCGATACCTAGTTCTTCATCTAGGTCGCGGCCTAGTGGTGTAATGTCGATGATGTCTGCGTTCAGCAAACGCTTCACGCGCTCCTTAATAGCATTCTCAAGGTCTTCAGGGTTCTTGTATTTGATCGTGATCTCTGACTTGTTAGTAAACAACCCAATGTCACTATGCTTGCCGAGAAGCTCAAGAGCCTTAAGCTCGAACTTAGTATCACCACAATTGGCGATCTCCATAAGCTTATTAGTAATGGCAGCACGCGCTTGATTCGCGTCCACACCCATAGCCTGCCCATAAGTACGCAGGAAAGCAGCAGCAGCATAAGCCGTGTTGATCTGGGTTAGCGGGGCTTTGTCTTGGTTTTTAACTACCGCTTTGAGCAGCCTCTTCTCGCGCTCATAATCCTCCGGGGATACTTCGATAGAAGCACCAAGGTGCGCCATAAGCTCTGCTGTTCCGCCTGCTACTGCCAGTTCGTCAATAAAACTTGTAGTCCCCTCATCAGCCCAATCATATGGGGTGGGGAACTCAGCAGTAGCTTCAACTTTTAGAATAGGCATGCAGCGCAGCGTCCGGTTTGGGGGAGCAGGATTACTATGTAGCAGTGTAGGAGGAATGGGTAAAGGGGGGTTTTACCAAAAATAGAGTATTTGAACTATTTAGCAAAAATATAGGGGGTGGGGGGTCTTGGTTTAGAAAAGTGACGGGGGGGGTCTTCCTATGTACGAAGTGGCCGTAATCCGTAGGGTAAAAATAGGGGGTGGGGGGTCTTTTATGTTAAAAACTTGGGGGAATGAGATCGACTGTGCAAAACAGTATGTATAGGAGTTGGTACCTTTTCCCTCCCCATTAGCGTGGGTGCCCGGGTAGTAGGGTCCAAAAGGTGAACAAACACGATACCTCCCCCCCATTGTAGAACAAAAGGTGAATCTAACACTGTTAGTGCGATTTTCCTTGCAATACGGGAAAAAATATGGTTATATTAATCATCGAAACGGACTAGCCGCTTCGAGCCACTGCCTCGCTGGATAGCAAGGCACATCTTAAGGACTCTTCTCTATGACAAACACGACAGTAGTTGACGGCGTGGACATTAACGTTGCTGACGTAACACTAAACGTTATTCTTGCCGATATGGTCGAAGCGACTAGCAAGGCATACGGAGCGCATATCCGCATCGCCGCTAAGTTCAACCACCTCATGAACTTTGCGTGGTTCGACATAGCACCAAACGAGAAGAGCGAAGCCAACAAAACGCTCCGAGGCTATAAGGCCGCGCTCTATGCCGCGCTCAAGTCGGCTGGCCATACCAACCCTAGTGTTCCTTTCAAGCGCATTTGCGACTATGGCCGCAACCTTGCTAATGGCTTGGCACCAAGTGGCAAAACTACTCTTGACGGCCAGCCTGTAGAAGCCGCTTCGGATGCGGACGGTGCGGCTCCCGCTCCCCGCTCCGCCATGCTTCGCAATGTAGAAGAACTTACTGCGCTCTGGAAGTTCAACGATAAACAGGACGGCCTGCCTGCTAAGGTTGCCCTTGCTCAAAAGCACATTGAGGCGGCTCTCAAAGCCCTAGGGCTGGACGTTGCAAATATCGCCAAGTGATCAACCGGGGGCCTAACATTGTTAGGCCCCCCTACTTTGAAAGGTGTAGGATATGAATGTTTTTAAGTCGGCGTTGCGCATAACGGCCTACCTGCTAGTCGGCGTCGCGCTCTTGCTTGTTTTTGTTGGTTTTTGGGTGATGACCCCGGCCTAACAGTGTTAGGTCCCCGCCGCTTCTCAACCCCATGCACAAGTGCATGGGGTTTTTTTCTGCCCCCGTCAAGCGGTTTTTATGATAGTTCCCGAGGTATATGTAGTGGGCGGATGCGGGCGGATGCGTTCTGTTGCCCGCCGCTTCTCAACCCCATGCACAAGTGCATGGGACTTTTTTCTGCCCTAGTCAAGCGGTTTTTATGATAGTTCCGGCGGGTGTGCGAGCGGGCAGGCGCGTTATGTTAGAAAGTTAAGTTTGCGAGCGGCGACTGTAAGAAAAAAAACCCTTTGTTTTCAAGCTTTGTAAGCAATGTTATATTGTAAGGGCATTTTTAGAGAACGATCCCTTTTTGAGAAAGCTCGGCCCTCTGCGCAAGTGCAGTGTGAAAAATCTCAAAGATCCCCTTATACTTATTTTTTATACTTACATTATAACAATACAATACAACAACGGAAAAACCCAATGTTTTCGGGCGCTTCAGACCGTTTCTATTGTTAACTGATTTTTTAACATCCGTCTTACAAAGCACGAAATTCCCTTACATCCCTAACTGCCCCCAAACCACCCCCAGTCGCACTACGTCCAGTATTGCTTGACATGGACGTGTTTATGCTATACACTTATAATAAGTTAAAAAGCAGCCCCCCAACTGCCCCCACTGGATAGTGTGGCACCCAGAACCTAACAATGTTAGCCCAGCAACCAGCAACCACCAACCCCCCGGAGCCACACCATGACCAACAAAACAAACCACACCAATCGAGATATCGTTAATGCAACCGTGGGGCGGCACTATGCAGACGCGGCGAAGCTATTGGGTATGTCCCCCCGGTCACTATCGCGCCGGTTTTCCGAAATGCCAGAGCAAATGCGGCGTATAGTCCTCGCCAATAGACCAGCCCGGGCTGCACCCGTCCGCGATGCGCGCAAAGCTACCAAGGATGCCCGCAAAGCTACCAAGTCTAACGCCGCAGCATCCCTGCGCGACCGCGACCGAGCCAAGCTGGCAATCGTGCGGGCAATGGTCGAGAGCGGGTGCGACTGGGCTGATATCGCCGCGAAGTTCGTCACTGATACCGTGGAGATTCGGAATTACGGCAAGAATAATCTCATCAAGCTTAACGAGCAGGGGCGTGTACGCGCAAGCGCCCGGAGCCATACCAGTGTCGGTGGATCAATGTATAACGAGTGGGGTATGGCACCTATGCAGCCGCCGTGTAGTGGCTCCGCTGACAGACTAGTAACGCTGATCGCGGAAGGGCAGGCGACAGCACGACCCCTCCTCTCTGCATCCATCGAACCAACCAAGGGAGAAGCCGATGAAGTTTGACGTCCAACATGATGGAAAAGACTATTTCACTAGGTATTACGCCCAGCTTAGTGGCCTCACCGTCATCAGTATAAAACTCGAAAATAACAACGATGGCGGTGATCCATACCCTGTGCTGCTTATGGGTAGGGACGACGGCAACGGCGGTGTGTACGACAACACCCTGTTGTGGGTAATCATCCAGCGTGACCCATCTGGCGGCGCTGGATACGCAGCAATACATAAGATTGGAACAGAACAATGAACCCCGACGATAAAGCAGACCTTCGTGACCTGCGCGACAGCACAGAGCAACCGGAAGATAAGAAGCTGCTGCGCAAGGCTATCAACCACATCCATATGCTCGAAGCTAAACTCTTCACGGTGCGAGTCTATGCCAAGTCGATCCTGACTGAAGCATACAGCAAATCCAGCAACGAGGGAGACTAACAATGTTAGATCAGGACGCAGACCGGGAGGCTATCCGGCTGCTCAAGCAGGTGGATAGCCTGCGCAAGGAGTTAACGGCACTCGAACCGCAGCTAAACGAGGCCGCACTTTCATACGGTAGGCGGCGCGGGATGTTCCTATTCCGAGAGTTTCACCTACGTAACAGTTTGGGTGGCAGGTCCCTCAAGCACAAAGACCAAATCGACATAAAGGAACCCACCACATGAGCAGCGCAGAAAACGGGCCGGCGATGACTGCGGATCACGTGAAGGCTGCACGGCTGTCTGCCAGACACCACGCGGACGAAGCGGCAGAGGCCGAATGGTCGCTGAATAACTTTTTGCTTAGAGGCGAAGACCGCGCGGACGCCGAAGCTTTATCCAAGAGCGGCGTAATCATGGCGCGCATCCTTGCCGAAGTCGCCACCTACATTGAGGCGCAGATCGAAGCCATCGCCACAGAGGGGCACACATCATGATGATTGGAACAGGCGCGCCGGCGTTTCCGGTCACTTGGGACAGCGCAGCAAGAGCCGAAGAAAAGGTGGAGGCCGCAAATTGCCATTCCTCGACACTCACCCGGACCCGCATCCAAGCAGAAGACAAGTGAAGAAGGCAGCATTCAGATGATGGAAGGAAAAGTATCATGAAACACGACCGCAGCTACTACCGCACACTGACCCACAACGAGCTTTGTGAGGAAGTAAAGTACAGCACTAACACAAACTGGCAGGAGCTTGCTATCGCATTGGCCGAGCGCCTCGATACCATTGGCTTTGGGCTGGGTATCGCGCGCAGCGAGTAAGAAAAAACGGATAAATACTATGGCTACGGACGTAGCCGGAAAGAAGGAGCAAGAATATGTTCGGAGCAAATCTAAGTGAAGTAGGAGTACTGCGTACCTATGCCGATGCAGCCCGTTGGGAGGCACTCGTTAAACCTGTCCGGGGCCGCGCTGTAGAGTGCAAGCCACTTGGTGCAAGGAGCAAAAGCTATGCCAACATTCGCAAGGATGTGGCTACTGGTGACATCATCATCCGCCTCTATAGTACCGACATCGTGCGCTACAAACCGGACGGCACCCTTATCGTGAATCAAGGTGGGTATGAGAGCCAGACCACGCGCCAGTACCTCAACGCTGTCCTGCCCATATGGTTTAGTTCGCACCAAGGCAAGACGGTCACGTGTAGAAGTCGAGAAGGGAGTCATCACTTGCTGCACTCAAGCGATGACAACATCTTCAAGTACACAACTAACAATGTTAGTGGGTTCTCAGATACGTACTACTTCGTTAACCCTAAGCCATGCGTCATCCACACCAAGAACCGCGCTAAGTCAAAGGAAGTTCGCTCGCGCTACGCGCCGTTCATCAATTACGTGAGTCGCATACGTAAGCTGCTAGGTAGCGACATCGAGGTCGCTATCGATAGGAGCAAAGGCAGCACCTTCCTCCATACGAGCGATATACTCGCCTTAGCCGCAACGAACGACCCAGAAAGCCACCACGCTGTCATGACACAACTCGCTGGTCAGTGGTGTAGATGGGGTAACAAACCCAATGTGCTGAACCGGTTCAAGGATATTATGTTCCGCGCCCACCGTGACGATATATTTGACGAGACCACACTGCCTCGCGGCGAGCTAAAGTACGATAGGTTCAAAGGGCTTTTCTAATCTGGTCGGATCACCGACTGGAATGTGTTGACATAGACGTAACAATGCTATACAAGTATAATTATAAATATGAGTCGGTGCAATGGCTTATATTTATAATCACGCCGCAGCCCAAACTAACAGTGTTAGCTGGTACTAAGCTAACCGCAAGAAGGAGCAACGACTACCATGACCACGATCAACTTCGGTTCAACAGTGAGCCTCAAGCAAGCCGCTACTCTCATCATGACTAACCCCAAGGTTCGCTTCCTTGTTCGCGGCGAACCCGGCATCGGCAAGTCCACGATGCTCTCCATGATCGCTAAGGTCAAAGCCTCTACTCACCTATCCTCTTACATCGACGTGCCAAACATGGACTTGGGCGACATCGCCATGCCTGTGATTGATCATGAGACGCGCACTACCCGGTACTATCCTAATGCGCGGTTCCGATTGCACGAGGGCAAGCCCGTCATCATCATGCTCGATGAGTTCACCAAGGGTGCAGAGCCTATCAAGAATATGCTGCACCCGCTGCTGGAGGTTACGGCCCCACGCCTTGGTGACTTGTTCATTGACGCGGGTGTCGAGGATGACGCTGCCCGCTCTATCATCTTCATGACGGGCAACCTTCTGACCGACGCAGTAGGTGATAACATGAAGGCGCATACTCGCAACCGTATTGTCGAGATTGTTGTCGCTAAGCCTGATGATACGCAGTGGCTTGAGTGGGCAGTCAATAACGGCATCGACCCTGTTATCATGGCATGGGTACGCCAATTCCCGCAAGCCCTAGCTAGCTATACAGAGGCGGGCCAAGACGATAATCCCTACATCTTCAACCCACGCAAGCAACAGACAGCTTATGTGACGCCGCGCTCACTCGCTATCGCATCTAACATTGTTAGGAGCCGCGAGGCCAACGGTGCCGAGGCTACCATCGCTGCGCTCAAGGGTGCCATCGGTGAGTCCGCTGCCCGTGATATGCAAGCGTTCATTGACTACCAAGACCAGCTTCCAACATGGGATAGCATCATCGCTGGACCCAAGTCGGCGCAAGTGCCTACGTCTGCTGGCGCATCCGCAGTGCTTGTGTTTGGTGCCATCCAGAAGGTCGATAAACAGTCGCTAACCCCGTTCATGCAGTACATGGAGCGGTTCGACAGTGAGTGGCAAGCTTGCTTCGCCATCAACCTGTGCGCCAACGCAACCAAGCAGCCTATGGCATTTACTAACCAAGCGTTCGCTGACTGGCTGGAGCAGAACGAAGACCTGCTGTGAGCGGCAGATCGGGGACATCATGAACGGTACGATACATAGGTGGAGGCGGCAGAACTTCATGCCGCCTCCATCCCTGACGGGTAAGAATATAGAACTGATAGAGATGAAGCGGTCACTCAGAGACCCATTGGTTTGGGTGGTGACACTTAATCTTAATGGTTGGCCCCACGACATCAAGATGTGGGCCAAGGATGAGTTAGATATATTCAAGCAGGTCAAAGAACTACAAAGAGGAGTCCCTAACAATGTTAGTTGAACAAAAAGATAAGGTCGAACGCAAGCTTAAGAAGGTCAAGATCGACCTCATGCGTAACCCTAAGTTCGCACTGTGGTCTGGCATCATGATGGTGGGCAAGACGGAACTATCAGACGATATTCCTACCGCTTGCACCAACGGACGCGACGAACTCTACGGACGCGAGTTCGTCAAAGGCCTGACCGATAAAGAGTTGGCCTTCGTTATCCTCCACGAGAATATGCACAAGGCACTGCGTCACCTGACTATCTGGCGCAAGCTGTGGGATAAGGACAAACGCCTCGCCAACATGGCTTGTGACTACGTTATTAACCTGATGATTGTTGAGTCTGATCCAGCCGAGCAATGGTCTGCGTTTCCACGAGATGCGCAGGGGGCGCGTATCGGCTTCTTCGACACTCGCTTCAAGGGTATGAACGCCAAGCAAGTGTTCGACATACTCCAGCAGGAGGATGAAGATGAGGATGAGGGTGGCGGGGGTTCCAGTGGTGATGGCTTTGATGACCATGATTGGGAGGGTGCCGAGGCGCTCAATGCTGAGGAGAAGAAGGAGCTTGAGCGCGAGATCGACCAAGCTATCCGCCAAGGTGTGATGGCCGAGCAGAAGGTTGTTGGTAATCAGAAGGGTAATCGGTTCCGCGAGTTAGGTGACTTGCTCGCGCCGCAGATTGATTGGCGTGAGGTATTGCGCGAGTTCGTCAAGTCCATCTGCAATTCTAAGGATACGTCATCGTGGCGTAGGGTTAACCGCAGGTTCCTTGGTACTGATATCTATATGCCCACCATGATTGGTGAGCGTGTTGGTTCACTGGCTATCGGCGTAGATACATCAGGCTCAATCAGCGGTGCAGAGATCAATCGGTTTCTGTCCGAGGTTAAGTCTATCGCGGAGGACGTTCGCCCTGAAAAGATCGACCTTATCTATTGGGACGCAAGCGTTGCCGCTCACGAAGTATATGAAGAGCATGACATGGCTAACATTGTTAGCTCTACCAAGCCTAAGGGTGGCGGCGGCACTGACCCCCGCGCCATGATGCACTTCCTCAAGAAAGAACGCATCGAGCCGGAGTGCATCATCATGCTCACCGATGGTGAGATTGGTGACTGGGGTAACGAGTGGGGTGCGCCCATCATGTGGGTGGTTTGTAACTCATATCGCGGCAACTCTATCACTGCCCCGGTGGGCAAGACGGTTCACATCAAAGATAATTGAGGGGAGTATTCCAATGAGCAAAGCACTAATCCGCGTAGGGTATAACGAATACGTAATGGACATCAGTGATGCTGTTACGGTTATGGAAATCATACTCAAGGCCGAGAACTACAGGGCCAATACCAACTACAACACCGCGCCTAGCACCACCACTTACTATATCTGGGGCCAAGAGGAGAAGCAGGCGGATAATATCTCCGTGCAACTACTGCCTGAAACGCGATACCGAGTGGCTAAGTTAGCGGGTAGGCCAGAAGATAAGTAAATATCGGATAGCAGACCGGACGGTCTACATCCACTAAACAAGGAGCAAACACCATGAGTATTACATCATCCGCCGTGCTGGTGGAAATGAACATCAGCGTATGGACTGCTAACAAGCTGGATAAGGGAGCCACCGAGGGTGTGCTTGCCTCTAACGGAGCAACATCAGGCGATGCAGCGCAGGTCCGCAAGAACCTGATGGCTGGCACATCAGCCCGTAAGGAGGTTGCCGACTACGCCGCTGGCTGTCGCCTCTGGCACAATACACGCACACTACCGTGGGCGGACAAAGGTGCGCGGCTTCTGCCCACCAGCCTGTTCCTCGCCTACAAAGCAGAGGCCAACATCCGGCGAGACACGTTCAACCAGATGGTAGGCACCTTTATTAGCAACTACCCCGCACTGGTGCAGACCGCTAGTAACTACATGGGCACTCTGTTCAATCAGGATGACTACCTAAGTAGTGACGCGGTACGTGAGAAGTTTGGCTACCGCCTTGTGTTCTCACCTGTGCCAGACAGCGGTGACTTCCGTCTAGACCTGCCGAAGCAGGACATAATTGAGATGGAGCAGAGCTATCAATTAGCATTCAATGATCGGTTAGCCGAGGCTATGCGCACTCCGTGGGATCAGCTTCACAAGATGCTTGGCGCTATGTCCACCAAGCTGGCAGAGGGTGACGAGGATACCAAGAAGCGGTGGCACGATACGTTCGTTACCAATGCGCAGGAGATGTGCGCGATGTTGACACACCTCAACGTAGCTAAAGACCCCCAGCTTGAGAATGCACGTAGGCAGCTAGAGGTAGCAATGATTGGTATCGACATCGAAGACATCAAGGATGATGAACTCACCCGGGCCAGCCTTAAGGACAAGCTCGATAATATCCTCAAGGGATATGACTGGTGAGCCTATGGGTAGTCACCAAGACGTATGATGTAGCTAACTGCAAAACTAACATTGTTAGTGTTGAGCCTTACGAAGAGTTCATCCTCAAATACGGATGGAACTTGAACCTTGGCGACATCATTGAAGCTATCGACGCGCTAGACGCTTGGAAGAAGACAAGGGAGATATACAATGAACGTTATTAATAACGACTACATACAGCTCGATATGCCTAATATTCTGTTCGAGCGGCGGAAGATAGACCAAGATACCACCGTATTAATTACCGCAGATAACACTACGGTCGCTCCGTTTATACTCCCGCTAATACTGCGTCTTGCGCGAGCACGGCCCCAATGGAATTTCGTGGCAGTCAGACGCTATATGGTTAGCGACTCGATGTACAACGTAAATAGGTTCGCAGTTAGCGTGGGTAACACCCATCTTGGCGAAATATGGAAATCTACCGGTAACAATGGCAGTGAGGTGGGTATTAACAATGACCGCATGTCAACCAGTAGGATGCGCGGCAATGCCAGTAATACGAAAGACTTGAAGAAGGCGTTCAAGCTAGTGACCCAGAACTTTCATGTTCTGACTGTGGCCGAGGATATTAGTAATACGCTTAAAGTGGCCGCAACCACTGTGTCCAGCTTGTGTAGTGAAAGCCATTGGGCGTTCCATAGTAAATATAATGTCTTGAAACATTTCTTGGAAACTTACACCATAAACAATTGGGATCATGTCAAGCAAATGGCTATCGAAGCAGGAGTAAATGCTACTTCGCTCGATGGGATGCTAGAAGCATATAAGTCGCGGCTAGCCACAGAAGCGCTTAATAAGGCTATGGACGACAACTCCGGTACTACTGTGCTGATACGCGACGAGAAGTATGTTCTAGTTACTGGTGGAGTCACCAGCATTCTTGATACTGACCAACTACCTCTGCATATTAAACGGTCTGTAGGTATTCTCAAGATGGTTGAGAACAGGACATGTGTAGAGGGCCACGGCGTTCGTTTGGAAAAAGATAAGTTTTTTGTATCGTCTAAAGAAGGAGTAACACCAGTGTCGGTGGATCGGTGTATAACGAGTGGGGTATTGCACCTATGACCACTCAAGTAGACCTAACAATGTTAGCTAAGCAACCAACCGAAATGAGCAAGGCTTCTCCTGCTACGGCTGCGGAACTCGTCGCCTGCTACAGGTCGGGCCAAATTGACGAAGGCACGATGGTGCAGATTTGCTACGACCGGCCAGACGTGCGGGCTATTTTTGAGGGAACAACATGACCGAAGAACCCAAACGCTATCGGGGCCAGCGTGGCCCTAACAAGGTGAAGAAGGAAAGCATGAAGTTGGTGGCCATACGGCTACCGCAGTATGTGGTAGACCACTTTAATGGTTCATCTACTGCGATGCGCATTGCGCTGATTGAGTTCACCAAACCTAAGACCTAACATTGTTAGGCTATCCATTTTGTGTTTGACACTGTATAATGTAATGGTATGCTAATCAACGAGGAGCAACTCATGGCAGCAACACCAGAAAAGAAAGTTAAGGATAAGGTAGTGTCTGCCCTCAAAGCAGAGGGCGTCTATTATTTTTTCCCCGCAACGCATGGTTACGGACGTAGTGGCGTCCCTGATATTATAGCGTGTGTAAAAGGTAAGTTCCTTGCCATTGAGTGCAAGGCGGGTGGTGGCAAGCTGACCGTCCTACAAGCCCGCGAGATTGAACGCATCCGCCATTGCGGCGGTGTAGCTGTCGTAGTGAACGAGGAGAACTGGGATATGCTCCGCCAGCTATTGAGGGAACTATCATCGGGGGAGATGCCGCGATGAACATCCTCACAATCGACTTCGAGACTTACTACGACCCTGCGTATTCGCTGTCTAAGGTGACCACCGAAGAGTATATCCGCGACCCTCAGTTTGAGGTTATCGGCGTAGCTGTAAAGGTAGGTAACGGCGACGCAGTATGGTTCAGTGGGACCAGAGCACAAACTAAGCGGTGGCTCGATCAATTCCACTGGGATGACGCCATTGCGCTGGCTCACAACGCTATGTTCGACATGGCTATCCTTAACTGGCACTTTGACATCCGCCCCAAACACATCGCTGATACGCTAGCTATGGCTCGTGCGCTACATGGCAATGAGACGGGGGTTAGCTTAAAGTCTATGGCCGCGTTCTATAATATTGGCGAGAAGGGTACAGAAGTACTCAACGCGCTGGGCAAACGGCGCATCGACTTCACAACTTACGACCTTACCCGCTATGGGGAGTATTGTCGTAACGACTGCGACCTAACGCTTAAGCTGTTCGAGCGCATGGCACCTAAGTTCCCCGCGCGTGAGCATCGGTTAGTGGACTTGACGGTTCGTATGTTTAGCGAACCAGTACTACGGTTAGATAAGAACCTCCTCGAGGACCATATTATCCGCGTACAAGCCGCCAAGGCGGAGCTTATGAGTAAGCTCAACTACGACAGGGCGGAGCTTATGAGTAACCCCAAGCTAGCCGCGCTACTTAAGTTTCATGGGGCAGATGTGCCGATGAAGCTTAGCCCTGCAACGGGTAAGGAGACCTATGCTTTTGCTAGAACCGACGAAGCGTTCAAGGCGCTGTTGGAGCATGATGACCCAATGGTGCAAGCTATTGTGGCAGCGCGTATGGGCGTTAAGTCTACGTTGGAAGAGACAAGGACGCAGCGGTTCATCAACATCGCCCATCGCGGCACACTGCCAATCCCCCTGCGCTACTACGCTGCTCACACTGGGCGTTGGGGTGGTGATGACAAGGTGAATATGCAGAACCTACCCCGCAAGTCGCTACTCAAGAAGGCTATACTGGCACCGGAAGGTTATATGTTTATTGACTGTGATAGCAGTCAGATTGAGGCGCGGACCTTAGCGTGGCTGGCTGGGCAGGATGACTTAGTGGATGCCTTCACTCGAGGCGAGGACGTTTATAAGATCATGGCTTCCGCTATTTATAACAAGCCAGCAGATCAAATCACGGACCTCGAACGTTTCGTGGGTAAGACCACCATCCTTGGCGCTGGCTATGGCATGGGTCCCGCTAAGTTTAAGGTGCAGTTAAAGACATTTGGCGTCGTTATGACGCTGAGTCAGTGTGAGTACATCATTAGGGTATATCGTGAGACATACTCAAAGATTCCCCTACTTTGGCAGCAAGGGCAAAGAACTATCGAAGCCCTGCTTGACGGCGTAACTTCGCCGTTAGGTAGGGAGGGTGTAGTCTTAGTTAACGGCTTTGGTATACGTCTACCCAACGGGCTGTACCTAAAGTACCCTAACCTACGTAAAGTAACGGGCGACAAAGGTAAGCCAGAGTTCATCTACAACCAGAAGCGGGGCCGCTCCGCCATCCCCAACCGTATATATGGAGGGAAGCTGATCGAGAACGTGTGTCAGGCATTGGCCCGTATTATTATCGGTGAGCAGATGCTTATGATTTCTCGTTCCCAGAAGGTAGTGATGACCGTGCATGATGCCGTGGGTATCGTTACACCTACGGAACAAGCATCAGATGCACGAGAGTTCGTTGAGCAGTGTATGCGTATCCAACCTAAGTGGGCCACTGGCCTACCACTAAACTGTGAGAGTAAGATGGGGGCAAGCTATGGTGGGTAAGGAGTGCGCCCTATACCGGCACTTCGATGCCGCTGCAGATAATAGACTGGCTGGAGAGCCGAGAGTTACAGAGCATAAAAGGAGCAAGTAAGTGGTAGAGGGATTGCATGCAGTCGTACGACTACTGCTCGCACGGATGAAGAGCCATCCCAGAGAGTTTAGGCAAAGAGAGGGGTTTGCTCGTGCCCGCTGGGAAGAACACATAAACGACATCAACACCTATGGGAACGAAACTGATAAGGCTGCAATCCTCGCAGGGATACGGGACATTCGGCTAGCTGAAATCCACGAACAGGTGATGGAGGAACTACTCAACGGCCCCGAACGCCGCCGTAAGGAAGAGGAAGGAAAAGAGCACGAGCGTCAGAGTATGCAGGACGTACAGCAACTTAGCACTCCTCGATCCCGTCGTAACCAATTGGTGGATACAACGTGGCCCTCCCCTACTATGTTAACCACAAATGCATACTCAAAGGCCGCAATCCTCACAGGGATTAAAAAATGACCGAATACCAATTTACAAAATACTGGTTCCATTGGGCACTAAAAGTTAAGGAGGGGTAGGAATATGAAACGGCCTAAGATTATGATTGCCACGCCTATGTACGGTGGAATGTGCGCGGGTATGTACGTGATGGGCTTGCTTAACACCGTTAGTAAGATGCGGGAGATAGGTGTTGAGGTGCGCTGGGCACACCTGACCAACGAAAGTCTTATTACCCGGGGACGTAACGAGCTTGCACGTACTTTCTTAGCTACAGACTGTGACTACCTAATGTTCATCGACGCTGACATCGGCTTCGACGGGGATGCTGTTGCTCAGCTACTAGCAGTGGATGATGACATCGTGTGCGGCATCTATCCGAAGAAGGAAGTGAACTGGGATAGCATCAAACGTGCAGTATCCGCTGGTAAGGATGACCTGCACGACTATGGCGGTGCCTTCGTGTTTAACATGGTAGGAGACGGCCACGTTGAGACCGACGAGCGCGGTGTCATTGAAATACGACATGGCGGCACGGGCTTTATGCTTATCAAGCGGGGGGTGTTCGACCACCTTGCGCCACATGTGCCAACCTATCGGGTATCATCATTCATTAAACCAGACGGCGAGTATGATAAGCCACTGACACATGAGTTCTTTGCTACCAGCATCGACGAGAGCGGTGCGCTGCTATCGGAGGATTACCACTTCTGCGAACTGTTTCGCAAACACGGGGGGAAAATACACGCTCACCCCTTCGTGAAATTAGACCACGTTGGAACGTATGTTTACAATGGGGACATACTTAAAAGTGGGGGTAATTTGAAATGACGTGCAGGCATGACTATATTAATTACAATTCCAAGTTTTGTTATCTGTGTGACGCAAGGCGTCCTCTATACCTGACTGGGGGGCACAGCGACTATTACAGTGTGTACGTTACTTCACCAACATCTGGTGGCGAGCCTTATACTGCCGAGTGCAACGATATCATTGAAGCAATGGAGATGAACTTTGCCGAGGGTAATATCCTGAAGGCCGTATGGCGCAGGGCAGCGCATAGAATGGGTAGGGGTAAACCGGGCGGCACTATGCTATACAACTCTGAGAAGATAGTATTTTTTGGTGAGCGCTGCGTAAAACAGGATACGCACGATACACACGAAGGAAACGAGTATGACAGCGTGGTCGTATAGCAGCATCAAGACTTTCGACCAGTGCCCGAAAAAGTACTTCCATTTAAAAGTGGCTAAGGACGTTAGGGATGAGGCTGGCCCTGCCGCGCAATATGGGACCGACTTCCACGAAGCTGCCGAGTTGTTCGTCAAGAACGGCACACCCATCCCCCCTAAGTTCAAACAGTATGCTAGCGTAGTGGAAGTACTATCTAACTTCCCCGGTCAGAAGCACACCGAGTTGAAATTAGGTGTCAAGGATACGGACACTGGTTTCGAGCCATGCGGTTTCTTTGACAAGGGGGTGTGGTGGCGTGGCATCGTAGACTTGCTAATCGTGAACGGTAAGACCGCTCACATGGTAGATTACAAGACAGGTAAGAACGCTAAGTACGCAGATATGAAGCAGCTAGACCTGATGGCGGGAGCTATATTTACACACTTCCCGGAGGTGATGAAGATTAAATCAGGTCTAGCCTTCGTGGTCAGCAACGAGTTTCCTAAGAAGACGCACACTCGTGAACACCTAGATGCGTACTTCTCCGTGTTTGATAATCAGCTAGATCAACTTCATACTGCAATGGACAACGGTGTTTGGAACCCGAAATCTGGACCTTTGTGTGGGTGGTGCCCTGTGGTAAAGTGCGAGCATCATCGCCCAAGGAGATAGTTATGCCGTACAAGGACAAAGCCGACCGCAAATATGTCAACGCTGCCAAGTACGGGTCTAGCGCTGAGCAAAAGAAGAACCGTGCTGCCCGTAACGCTGCCCGTGCCGAGCTTATGAAAGCGGGTAAGGTCAAGAAGGGCGACGGCAAAGATGTAGCCCACAAGGTGGCTTTCGATAAAGGGGGTGGCAATAAGCAAGGTGTACGTGTTGAGAGCGCCGCCAAAAACCGCTCTTTTAAACGGGATAGTAAACATAATCTGGTAGACGAGACCAGCAAGCGGGAACGGAAGAAATAATGCAAAGTATTGACGATAAGGTGCTACTCGTCAGGACTACTGAACCCAATATAATTACCGACAACATCAAGAAGAGCGCGGTATATAAGCAGGATGGGGATACGTACGAAGTAGCAGTAAGATGGGGCCTCAAGGAAACTAAGGCGCTTATAAAGCTTGGTGTAGCTGACCCACCATCCCCAATCAAAAGGCATTATAAGTGGCCCGGTAAGCACAAGCCGTTTGACCACCAGAAAGACACCGCTTCCTTTCTCACCCTCAACGATAAGGCGTTCTGCTTCAACGAGCAGGGTACAGGTAAGACCGCTTCGGTTATCTGGGCTGCGGACTACCTGATTAAGATAGGCGAGATTAAACGCATACTCGTGCTGTGTCCGCTGTCCATCATGAAGGCCGCATGGCAGCAGGATTTGTTCACCTTTGCAATGCACCGCTCTTGCTCTATCGCACATGGTGTAGCCAAGCAGCGTGAGAAGATCATCAAGGCTGGCAACGAGTTCGTCATTCTTAACTTTGATGGGTTGGCTGTTGTTGAGGAGGCTGTCCTCAACGGTGGTTTTGATTTAATCGTAGTGGATGAGGCTAGCGCCTATAAGAACGCGCAGACTAACCGCTGGAAGGTGCTTAACCGTATCATCAACACAACTAAGCCGCGTCTTTGGATGCTTACTGGTACACCAGCAGCACAAAGTCCTCTCGATGCTTATGGGTTAGCTAAGTTAGTTAACCCCGATAACTGCCCTAAATACTACGGCTCGTTCCGAGATCAGGTTATGTACAAGGCAACGCAGTTTAAGTGGCTGGCGAAGCCACAGGCGGAAAGTATCGTGCACAGGGTGTTGCAGCCAGCCATCCGGTTTGAGAGGAAGGACTGTCTCGACCTACCTGACGTTACGTATATGGAACGTGAAGCACCGCTAACCAAGATGCAGATGTCCTACTACAAGATGCTTAAGGAAGAGATGCTCTTCGAGGCAGCGGGCGAAGAGGTCAGTGCGGTCAACGCCGCCACCAAGATTAATAAGCTACTCCAGATTAGTGGGGGCGCGGTCTATACGGATACTGGTGAGGTAATCGAGTTTGATGTTAGCAACCGTTTAACGGCTGTCTTAGAAGTCATAGATGAATCTAGCCATAAAGTGTTAGTCTTCGTGCCCTTCACACATACCATCCGACTACTACGTGAGAGGTTAGAGAAGGAAGGTATCTCGTGTGATGTCATCAACGGCAAGGTACCAGTGAACCGCCGTAGTGAGATCGTGCAGGAATTCCAAACTCGCAAAGACCCACATGTGCTTATCATTCAGCCACAGGCCGCATCGCACGGGTTGACGCTGACAGCAGCTAACACTGTTATATGGTACGCACCTGTGACGAGCGTGGAAACCTACCTACAAGCGAACGCCCGTATCAACCGCCCGGGGCAGAAGAACAACATGACCGTTGTCCATATTCAAGGTAGCGACGTAGAGGCTAAGCTCTACCACATGCTGCAACATAACATCACAAACCACGAGAAAATTATCGACCTCTATAGGCAAATCGCTACAGATATCCCTTGACACTGTAAAATGTTAAGTTATATTGGTTGGGCCTTAGGGTAGAGGAGCAATTATGATCGAAACTGAATTACCAGTTAGTAGTATGGTAGCAATTTACCGGAAAATCCGGGCCGCTATCGAAGAGAAGGAAGAGCAGCATAAAGACGATATAGCCGCCCTCAAGGAGCAACTTGATATAATTAGTAACAAGCTGCTGGAAATCTGCAGAGAGCAGGACGCCGACAGCATTAAGACCCCCAACGGTACAATTAGTCGGCGCATTAACTCCCGCTATTGGACTAGCGACTGGGAAACGATGTATAGCTTTATTAAGGAATACGATGCTCCGCAACTCTTGGAGCAGCGTATCCATAACGGCAACATGAAGCAGTTCATACAAGATAACCCCGAAGCATTTCCCGCTGGGTTACAGTGTGACAGCAAATATGTTGTACAAGTCCGCAAACCAACCAACAAATAAGAGGAAACTATGGGCGATATTTCTATTTTCAGAGAGTCTGGCGCAGTTTCTACTGCATCAAAGCGGGAGCTAACCGGCCTCGCTAAAACCTTCGCAGCCACTAGCAGTATGCGCCGCATCGCCACTAATACCAACGGCACTTTCAAACGTATGATTAATGGTGAGCAGAATGGTAACGCTATCCGTGGCGAGTTCAACGCTATAATCGTTGACGCACTACCTAAGGTTAGCCGCACGTTCTACGCTGGCAAGTATGACCCTAATGCAAAGGCTACGCTGCCTGACTGCTGGTCAAACCTCGGTGATAAGCCGGAGGCTTCTGCCTCTAACAAACAACACTCTAACTGCATGGACTGCTCACAAAACGTGAAGGGTTCTGGTGACAATGGCGGTCGTGCTTGTCGCTTCCAGCGCCGTATCGCTATCCTGCTTGCGGGTGATCCAACTGGCGAAGTCTATCAGTTTAACGTGCCCGCCAAGTCGCTCTTCGGTAAGGGTAACGGCAACGTGCACCCATTCGAGAGCTATATTAAGTACCTTCTGGGTAACGGTGAAAGCCCTGATACGGTCGTGACCAATATCAGCTACAACCTAAACGCTGATAGCATGGAACTGTTGTTCACGCCGCTGCGCGGCATCAGCGATTCAGAGTACGCGCTGGTCGTTGAGGCACAGAGAGACCCTGAAACCAAAAAGTACGTGCAGCTTACTATTGCTGCTGCTGACGGTGTTAAGGCTACGCCTAAGCAGGAAGCACCTAAACCCGCTCCTGCCCCTGTTGTCCCTCGCTCCGAAGAGCCAGACGACGATGATGTTGGTGTTGAAGATGAAGTACCCGCTGCCCCAGTAAAGCGTAGTGCCAAGCCTTCCGCAACTACAAAAACTTCCGCCGTATCTGGGGACCTTGCGTCTATCGTAAACGCTTGGGGTGATGACACAGACGATGAGGACTAAGCATGTCGCAGGGCTATAGCCTTCGACTACGTGATCTTAACCGAAGGGCACCCAGTAATTTACTGGGTGTCCGCCTCGGGCGGGTGTGTATTAAACACGACGTATCGGTTACGACAGTAGCGAACAGGATGGGCGTTACTCGACAGACGGTATATAATTGGTTTGCGGGAGTAACTAATCCGCATTCGGCATTAGTTACTTTGCTCGAGTCTTATATAACGCAATTCGGATAAGGCGTAAACCTACTGGTATCAAAACATATGCGAGAGGTAGCTTTCGCTGACTGGCAGATATGACACAATTTGACCTCTTAAACGCTGTGCAACCTTCCTCTGGATGGTTTGCCGTGCTTGGTATTAAGGGAGTCGATAACATCAAACAGTACCTCGTGGAAACCCGCGAGGAAGTAGATGAAATTGCCGCTTTGATGGTGCAACAGAAGCGGAATGTTTTCTTCGGTGTAGCAAAATACACTGACGGATCAGGCCGAAAAAAGAGTAACGTCAGAGCCATTAAATCTTTCTGGTTGGACATCGACTGCGGACCTACCAAGGTAATAGTAAACCAAAAAACCCAAAGGCCGGATGGTTATATAGACCAGCCTTCCGCCTTAGCCGCATTACAAAAGTTTTGTCGGACTATCGGCCTACCTAAACCCATCCTCGTTAATTCAGGGCGCGGGTTACACGTATACTGGCCGATGACCGAGGAAGTGACTCGTGAGCAGTGGGAGCCTGTCGCTGCGCGACTACGCGAACTCTGTGTAACCCACGAACTTCACGTTGATCCTGCGGTTTTTGAGGTGGCACGGGTACTACGTATACCGGACACCCTTAACTTTAAAGACGATCCAGCTAGCCTAGTATCAGTAATCCATGAAGGTAAGCCAACTAACTTCGAGGACTTTATAACCCTACTGGGTATTAAGCAGGTTACAACGGAGCCACTACCAGCGAAGCGCCCCCTCACCGCTCTAGGCAAAGCGTTGCAGGAAAGCATAGGCAAAAGCTTTAAGCGCATTATGACGCGCAGTTTCAAGGGTCAAGGGTGCCAGCAGCTTCTCGACTGTTACCAGAACCAGACTACTATCTCGGAGCCTCGGTGGTTCGATGCTTTGTCAGTAGCTAAGTTTTGCGACGACGCCGATAAGTCTATCCACCTACTATCGAACCAGCATCCCGATTATAGTCCCGGGAAAACGGTGCAAAAGATTGCTCACATCGAGCAGCCGCACAACTGCGCCACTTTTGAACGGAACAATCCCGGTGGCTGCACTGGGTGCCCAAACTTCGGGAAGATCAAGAACCCGATATCTTTGGGCATGATAGTTCCCCGCGCTACGGTTGAAGAGCGCACGATGGAATTGCTCAACGAGCGCACAGGTGAAATGGAGATGGTCACCATCCCAGAGTATCCCAAACCGTTCTATCGCGGCAAGGAAGGTGGCATCTGGCGAGAACCCTTTAAGGACGAGGGTGATCCGGTCTTTGTCTACCAACACGACCTTTATGTGGTGAAGCGGATGCACGACCCCGTGCAGCGCGATGTTGTCGTTATCCGGCTGCACACACCCAGCGATGGCGTGAAAGAGTTTATCATCCCTAACAACAAGATAACAGACAAGACAGAGCTACGCAAAATACTGTCAGGCGAAGGCGTGATGGTTGGCGCGAAGCGCTTCGACCTTATCTGTGAGTACCTAATTTCGGCAATCGACACGTTCCAATATGGCAAAAAGGCAGAACTTATGAGACTCCAATTTGGTTGGGCTGATAATGACAGTAAGTTTATCGTAGGTGATAAGGAAGTCACCGCAGAGGGCGTATTCTATAGCCCCCCTTCATCAACTACTGAACAGATAGCCACGCATATGGGCGCTGTGGGCACCCTCGATAAGTGGAAGGAAGTGTTCAATATCTACGGTCGTCCGGGACTTGAGGGTAATGCGTTTGCTGCGCTTACTGCCTTTGGTGCACCACTTCTGCGCTTCTCTGGCCAGAGTGGTGCCATCATCAACGTCATCCATCAACACTCCGGCACTGGTAAGACTACCATCCTACATATGTGCAACAGCGTCTGGGGCCACCCAAAGCACCTCTGCACGACCCCGCAGGACACGGTAAACGCCAGTATCATGCGCCTCGGCGTGTATAATAACCTACCTTACACGGTGGATGAAGTGACTAACATGGCCCCAATGGCTTTCTCCGACTTTGCTTATGCAATGGCGAACGGTAAGGGGAAGGAGCGCATGGAGGCCAGCGGTAACAAGCTCCGCATCAACAACACACGGTGGCAGACAATCAGTCTCTGCTCCTCGAACGCATCCTTCTATGAAAAGCTAATTAAGGCAAAGGCTACGCCAGACGGGGAGATGATGCGCATGATGGAGTATAAGATCGACTACTCTGGTGTCCTTGAGGTGGATTATGCAAAACAGATGTTCGACCACCAGCTATTTGGCAACTACGGCCATGCGGGGGTAATCTACGCCACCTACCTGATTAAGAAAAAGAAGGAAGTGATCGAGACGTTCAAGCAAATCCAAGCTAAGTTAGACCGCGAACTCAAGTTGACGCAGCGCGAACGTTTCTGGTCCGCCGTCATTGCTGCGAATATTACTGGAGGCTTGATCGCTAAGGAGCTTGGCCTAATTGATTGGGATATGAAGCGTATCTATAAGTGGGCTACCCAGATGCTGCTTGTTCTACGTGAAGATGTGCAGCCCCCCGCTACTGACCTTGCGACCATCATTGGTGACTATCTGAACCGCCACGTACAGAATATTCTCGTCGTTAACGATAACGTGGACCGCCGCACTCAAATGCCGATGCTGCCGCAGCTTGAACCGAAAGGTGAACTGCTGGTACGCTACGAGCCAGATACCAACCGTATGTATATATCTGCAAAGCACTTTAAGAACGACTGTGTTGATACCCAGATTAACTACAAGGAAACCCTAGACCAGCTTAGGAAGCAGGGCATATACCTCAGGCCAGAGGTGAAGCGGCTATCAAAGGGTATGAAGGTTATCACGCCGGGGGTCTATTCGTTGGTCTTTGATACGACTGTGGGTGGCTTCCTCAACTTGGATAGCATCGTGGGAAGCGACACTACGGAGCAGACTGGCGAGGTGGGGCAGGTCGATGAGAGTGGGGGGGATTGATTACGACATTGACTGGCGCACCTTCAAAAAAGGTAGGTCAATGTTCTTCCCGTGCCTCGACGTTGTGGAGGCCAAGCAAAGCATAGTGGACGTCTGTGGGCGTCTGCGGATAAAGATCTTGATGAAAGTCGTGATCTGCGATGGAATTAGGGGTTTACGTATCTGGCGTCAGTGAGTATAACATCGTTTCAGGAAGTTTGCTCCTTCCCCGGTACCCTCGGGTACCACTAGCCCCCCAGTTTGCACCAACTGGGGGGCTTTTTATTGACCTTGCGCCAACATATCTTGGGCAAGTACCCGCATATTCTTATCTGTCTGGATACCGCCAATATCCCCGGCCACTGCACGATCCTCCGCACGGGACACAACTGACTGCTTCATCTGGGGGCCAGTGATTGGCTTGATGAGGCCATACTCCATATTATACTCATCCCACCGCTCAGTAGCCTTCTCGTAGGCAGTTTCGTTCTCGGGAGTAGGTTTAGATAGGTACTTAAGGTACGCTTCCGCATAACCGCGCTGAACCTTTGACCTAATAGTATCGATCTTATCCTCGGCGCGGGAGAACAAGATGTTGCGCTTCTGTATTTCTGCCACCTCAGTCGAACCAAAACCTATATTTTGCGCGAAGAGCTTACCTACAGTGTAAAACTCTTCAGACTTAAGCTCTACGTTCTTAGAGGTAATGTATCCTTCTTCCTGAAGGCGTTTAGCAATCAGGGGTTGGCGCAGGAAGTTGTATGGCATGAGCTTTTCAGCCGCACGTTGACCATCACCTGCAAGCATAAAGTCAATGCCTTGAGATATTTGCTTAGCCATACCGCCAGACGCACCTAGACCAGCGCTCATGATCAGGTTCTGCACTGCATCAGCAACATTCTTCGCTGGCTGCTCGTCACGGAAGAACATATTGTTAAGCGACATGGACGATTCAAAGTTGATGTCCGTGTAGGCCGAGATCGGCCCCATCTCAAGTGCACGTTGCGCAACGCCCCCACCCAACATATTGGGTAAGAACCACTGCCGGAACCAAAGATCCATGCTGGCGTAAGCCATAGGATTACCAGACTCCGCATTATACATGCCCGGGTCTTCATCGTCGTCCTCAAGTAGAGGGCGGAATAACTCTCGTGCAACATCAGCAAGCCCCATGAACGTCGTGTACAACGGCAAACCAGTGGCACCAGCCCACATGAAGGTTGAGGCCATCGTGCCGAAGAACATAATCGACGCATCCCTACGTTCTTTAGATGTCGATTTAAGGCTCACGGCGTTGTAAAAACTCCTGATGAGCAGCGAGGACATGTTCATCGGGAAAGTAGCGAACTGAAAAACAACGCGACCTAGAGGCCCACGCGCTACCATCGGCTTAGAGTCTACCTCATAATCAAATAGACCCTCAAGGGTAAGCTCCGCAGCCTTCTGCTCTGCACGTTTAGCAGCATCTGCTTCGCTAACACCTGCTTTACGTAGCTTCTTATACTCAAGCTCACCGGCTGACATGAACATGATTTCACGCGATAGACGCTCAGTGTGAAAGCCCGCGCCTGTCATGAAGTTATGCACAAAGTTTAAGGTCTTACGCCCTGACTCAAGCACTACGTTATTAAAAACTCCAGTGTCTACCTGTGCGTCACCCACGATGTCGCCGGTATAATTAGTAGAGAACATCCCACGGTCATTACCACCACTCCACAAACCTTTAAGGAATGTTCGCATCTCGGGATTAGGGTTGTCGTTGATGTAGCCGCCATCATTCATGGAAGGCTGGCCCCAGTTGGTAATGACGTTACCATCCTCATCAAGCTTTGATACACCTAGCAGCTTATAGAAACGAGTCATGTTACGGAAGGCCAGCGCGGGGGCACCGACACCGTAGTCGCGGATGAGCAGCGTTATACCGACAGTCGAAAGCTGCAGGGGTTGGATGATAGCCGTTTTAAGGCTGGTCATCATATACAAGAACGTAGCGCGATTTAATCCAGTAGCAATAAACTCAGCCCAAGGATCACCTTTAGTAGGTGCTAGCTGCCGCCCAGCAAATTCAGCCATTTGATCGACGTAAGGCGACAACCGGTCTTTATCAGGATCGTTCTGAATAATAGCGTAGGCCCTGCCTAAATTATTACGGATAGTATCTGCGTGCTCTAAACGAGCAAGGCGGCTAGCCGCTGCACTCTGAGTGACGACAAAACTACGCAATGTATTAGCCGTAAAACCCGTAACGCCTTGACGCCGCCGCATAGCCGCAGCCTGCATAGTCTTTGGCATAGTCTGCAGATACATCTCAGTAAGCTGTTCTTTGACAGCCTTAAGATCTCCAATATTCCCGGCATCCAACTCATTAAGCATTTTCTGCAGTATATTTGTAGGATCGTTTTCTACAACATCGCTCTGCAACGTGTTGGCGTTATCACCAAAGCTAAGCTCACCTGAGTTGATAACGTCGTCGTATAAGCGCCTTTCACCCCTCTCAACCATCCCATCGTAACGTTCACTAAGCACAAGATCACGTTCAACCTTGCTAGCAAACTGGAAGTATCCACGGTCTTTACCGGTACCAAACCGCATCCAGTAATCGCCTTCGCGCCCAAGCGGGAAGTAGAGACCAATCTTTTCTGCTTCTGCAAACATTGCCTTTAGCTGCGTAGTAGCAGCAACCTTACGGGTAGGTGAAAGAGTGGAGTTGTTGATACGGTTTAGCATTGTACTAAGTTGGCGGTCGAAAGTTTCCCGATAGGCTTTAGCCGCCATATCAAATATTTTTCGGCCTTCGCCGTTACCGTTCGCGGGGTTAGCAAGGGCATCCCAACGTTTATACACGGCTTCAGCTAACTCGGTGCGGTCCTTGATCCGGTTGTTTTTGGCACGCTGCCCCAGCTTGGAGTCCGCGATGACTGCCTTAATTTTTTCGTCCTGCGCAATGAAATCACGGACGTTGGTCGCAAGGCGCGGGTCAATATCGTATAGGGTGCTAAGGTTCATCATATCAGATAGGAGTTTACCCCCTTCCTTAAAACGCCCATTAAACTTGTTCCAACGATACGCGCTGGCTTGTACCTTCACTTGCATCGCAGACCGGGTGTTGCGCATCTCCGTCATAGCTAGTGCTACTTTATCAAGGCGCGTCCCTAGAGCATTTGACTGGCGCTTCGCCAGCCGAACCACATTTATAGGAGTAATGAACTGCAACATAATCCGACCACGTTTGATCGTGATATTGGCGGGGATGATACGCATGAGGTGGCGCGAACGACGAACGCTACGCTCTATCGACATAATGATTGAAGTAGCTTGGTTAGTAGCGCTAGGGTTATGTGAGTCGGCAAGCATTTTTTCAGCCCGCGTCACTGCTTTGCCCGGGCCAGTTTTCTTTTTGCGGGCGTAACGCTGACCAGTTTCACCTTCTTGCGTACCGTTAATGGCCATATCATGAGCACGTGAGAGGATAGCTCCGACTTCAGCGTCACTGAAGTTTGACTTAATACCGATACGGCGACCAACATCCTTGATGACCCCCGTAATCTTGGCCAGTAGACTAGCTTCGATTTTACCAGCTTCCGACCGCTTTGCGAGGATTTCCTCTACTGCACGGGCAAGTGGGTCAGGGTCGTTAGGGTATGCGTCAGGGTTCTCTGCAATGAACGCATCAGTGTCGTCACGCAGCTTCTTATTGCCGCGATACATTTCTTTAAGGCGAGTATCGAGACGGCTACGGAACAACCGCGATAGACCCACGTGCCCCAAGACTTCATGATACAGGGTAGCCACCGCATCAGCAGCGTCAGCAAGTTGGTCGGCAATAAGGTGCACCCGCCCATCGGGGGTAGTGATACCGGCTGCGTCTGTTGCGCCATCTGCTTCAGCCTGCTGTCGGGCTTCTATCGGTAAATCGGAGAACGACTGTACCACATTTGGGCTAGCGCCAATACCCTTAGATACTGCGCCTACAGCAGCTTGCGCATCAGCAAGTGGTATACCTGCATTCTCAGTGCCGGGACGGTAGCGTTGATTGAACTGTTCTTCAGAAAAACGAGACCTAGCCCGCTCGAGTGCGGCAAGGATTTTCTCAGGAGTACCACGTTTACCCTCTGCCGCAGAGATAAGTAGATTGTACGTCTTCTCGTCGATCTCAGGTAGTGGGTTACCATTATCATCTTCAGCCCAATAGGCATCTTCAACAGCTTCTAGCGCCCCATTAAACGCGGCTTCCTCGTCTTCGGCCACTGGCTCAGTTACGGCGGTTTCCTCCACCGCCACCTCGGGCGTAGTTTCTTGTATGGTTTCTTCGGCCACTGGCTCAGTTACGGCGGTTTCCTCCACCGCCACCCCGGGCGTAGTTTCTTGTATGGTTTCTTCGGCCACTGGCTCAGTTACGGCGGTTTCTTCGGCCACTGGCTCAGTTACGGCGGTTTCCTCCACCGTCACCTCGGGCGCAGTGGGGGTTTCAGTGATACCAACATCACGTGCTGCTGTCTCAGCCAGCGAAGGAACAACACTACCAGTAGGCGCAGCAGCTTGCTCGATAGCCTCTACAACAGGAGCCACCGCAACTTCGTCAACCGAAGGTGGCGCGGGGACAACAGCGGGAGCCGGAGCTTCCATCGCGGGTTGCGCAGCAATAGCTGCAAGCTGGGTTTTGTTAAGGACTGCGTTAATAGCTGTAGCAGCATCAGGTTGGCGACCGTTTGCAAGTTGGTTCTTCGCCATCGCCTGCTGTCTATCGGTAATCTCAAGACCAGCAAGGGTAGGGTCGTTAGCCACCGTGTCTACCACAAGTTGCTGCGCGGCCACAGTCCGCTGCTTAAGCGGAGCCGCCATATCAATAGTGGGTGTAGTCCCGGCGGTATCTAATGCGGGGGCAGGAGTAATTTCAACCGGGTTTACAACTGAAGCAGTTGGAGCCAACATATCAACAGTAGGCGCAACTGAAGCAGTGGCAGGGGTAGCCGCAGCCCGCTCAGCACTCCGAAGTATACTACCGATAGCATCAATTGGCGCAATTTCCGGCGATGAAACAATAAGCTCCGCCACAGCGTTGCGGGTTTCGGGGGTAAGCTCTGTTACCCCATACTCAGCCTCAATATCATCTACATACGTTGCAAACTCGGCGTCGATAGCTGGTAAAACTTCTGCTACCTTCTCAGGAGTAACCGCTTGTGGTGGTACACGTAATATAGTAGCGCCAGTAGTATTAGCCTCCGGGGCGTTAACGTTAGCTACACTTACTGTGGGTGCAGCCGCTGGCGTACCGCCTGAAGTATCTATCCCTCCAAGATCATCAGCGGAAACACCAATAATACTAGGTAGGGAACGGCTAGCTTTGATCATTGCCTGATCCATAGGCATACCATCAGCCACATATTTATTAACTAGGGCACTATAAGTAGCGCCAATCGACTCCTCATCGAGGTCAATACTCGCAGATCTAACTTGTCGCGCAAGTTCACGGCTAGCACGAAGTTGTGTTTCTTTATTACCAGCCCCAAGCTCACCGACCTTAGGCCGGAAGGGGGCGACTACAGCTTCCTTGGCCCCACTAAACACGGTGCCACCAAACGCACCCGCTAGACCGGCTTCGAGAGTCTCGAGCATAGACCGTTTGGTAGTAGGGTCAGTACCTCCCGCCACCTGCTCGATTATGTTCTGAAGGATTTCGGTACCGGATTCTACGCCCGCTGTCTTAGACACCCGGATTACAGCCTGCTTAAGCCCCCTCTCGAGGACTTTACGCGCCGCGAGCGCAGCGGTTGTGCTAAGTACTTTACCGCCTACACCTGTAAGAATATCAAGCGCGGAAGATACAGCGGTGCCGACAACTGCGCGACCTATATCATCAATGCCTTCGGTCTTCTGCCGCTCTCGGATACCCCCGTAAGTTACTGGTGCACTGCCACCGAACATAACTGCCCCAGCAGCTACGGGGCTACGAGTAACAGCGCCGGTAACTATACCTGCTAGGGTCGGAATAGAACTCTCTGCTACCGTCTCGGCCAGTGAGCCAATTTTACGCCCGAAGCCTTCTTCCTCAAATACCCCCTTAAACTTACGGGGTCCAAGCTCTTCTTCGCGAGCCTGTGCAGCTTCGCGTAAATACTTAGCTGATTCCCCGGTTAGACCCTGTAGGCTATTGGGTAAGTCTTCAATTACAGTAGCCAAACCCGACTGGGTTGCGGGTACGCCCCGCTTGAGCGCACGAGTAAGAAAGTTTCCCTGCTCTTCATCGGCAGCAGGTGCAACGGTAGGTACAGCTACAGGAGTAGGTGTGGTGGGAGTACCACCTTGGGACTCAAGATAAGCGCCAATACGCTTACGTAGTTCCGCTTTAACTTTTTCAGGTGGTACATCATCCGTAGCGGCAAGCTGAAACACCTGACCACCGGGACCCGTCATTGTATATGTCGGCATTTACACGGCTTTCTTATCAGTAGTAGCCTTTAACTTACGGTTGATAATCGCCAAGGTTTACGGGGGTATCGCCAGCGTCAAAGGCATCTAAGGTACTTTGCATCTCTTTTTTAATAAACTCAGGACCCTTACCAGCCTCAACAGCTTTTCTATACGCTGCACTTAGTGCCCCACCCGGTCCTATCGATTCAGCGAGAATTTTAGACGCTTGAATATACATTCGTTGTTCATTTTGCTTTTCCCTAATTCGTGCCGCGTCTACCTGCCCACTATAACCTAGTTTACTACCATATATTGATGCATTATAACCCGTAAGTGCGCCGTAGTTCGATGAAGCAGCGCTAAGTTTACCGATATACCGGCGAGTGGCATCATCCATCTGCGCCCAACGCTCCTTGAAGGCGTTATCCTGCAGAGCTATAGCAAGCGTACCGTACTTAGTCTGCATATCCAGAGCGATGTTTGCTGCTTCCTTAGCTTCCTTATTGCTAAGACCTTCCTGCTCCTGCAGGTTCTTGAGAAGTTGCCGCTGGTCAGCTTTACGTTCTTTAGCCGAAGCTGCAATACCGGGCAAAGCCTCGGCCATACCAGCACTGGCAGCTTGTAGGAACGAGCCGGGAGTAGAGGCCATCTTGGCACCAATCTGCCCCAGAGCCATCCACATATCTTGCTTTTTGGCTTTCTTAATACTCTCAGGGCTAAGCTCATCTTCATAAGCTGCAGTCAGACGGTCCCGCTGCTTCGTTTCAATAGGGGTTTTAGCTTGATAGTCAGCAAGGTTGGTTCCTAGATCACCGCTCACACCAAAGATAGTTTCGGGCAGATCGAACGTAGGTATCCCACCAAGGGACACACGCGGAGCCAAAGCAGGGTCTCGCCGTCCGGTAACGATGATCTCATCCTCTTCGGCTAGTTCTGCGGCTATTTCTGCTGGTGTCATTTCTTTACCGTCAGCACCAGTCCTAAACGCAACAATGCCGCCACTGGCATAACCACCGTTGTTTGGTCCATCGAACATAGTATCAGGAATAGGGAGGTCGGTAAGACCCCCGGAAGCATACGGGGGCACCATACCGCCCATAGCCATACCCGGAGGTGGAGCGCTAGGCTGACCCATAGTAGGGGGCGGACCCATAGTAGGGGGCGGACCCATAGTAGGGGGCGGACCCATAGGTGCAGCTTCCGGCATAGCACCAAGGCCAGCCGGAAGACCCATAGGTGGAGCGCCCATAGGTGGAGCGCCCATAGGTGGAGCCTGAGGCTGCGGGGCCATAACCTGTTGAGCAACAGTCTGCTGCGGTGTCTGTTCTGCTTGCGCAGCGGAACGCATCCGGTCGATGAACATACCAGCCAACGTACCCGCAGTCGGGTCAATAATCCCCATCTGCATGGCTTGAGCAATCTTCTGTTTATTACCGCCGTACTGCTTGGCAATTACCTCAGGAGACTGAATGCTGAATGGTTTAGTTTCCATAATTATCCACCCGCGAAAGTCTTATAGATGCTGGCCGCGCCAAGGCCCGTACCCATGATCTGCTGCGCTAGACCCGGATTAGGGACTGACTGTGTTGAATTTGTATTAGCTGCAACTGGCACACCTTGAAGCAGGCTGCTGTACTGCTGCAGTTGGTTATTATAGTAGTCCCGCTGGTTCAGGAAGTCCTGATACTGCTGGCTCATTGTCTCCTGCTGCAGCGCCTGCTGCTGAGCCGCTGTCGCCTGCTGCTGACCGTACATAGCCAAGTTGCTCTGCTGCTGCGCACTACCAAGGTTGGAAAGTGTCTGAGCCGATTGGTTAGCTTGAGCCAAACCTGCAAGCCCCTGCTGCGCACCAAACTGACGCGACTGCTCGTTAAGCTTCTGGGCTTCAAGGTTATACTGTTGGTTCGACTGCAGCGCAGCAAGGCCCGTTTGAGCGCCAAGCTGTTGTGTCTGCATCGCAGCGCCGAGGTTCTGTTGGCCGGTGTTGAAGCCCATCTGCTGGTTAGCCATAGCAGCCTGCAGCGATTGTTGCTGGTTAAGACCTTGTTGTTGAAGCTGAGCCGCTTGGTTCTGCACATTGGCCTGCTGCTCGGATGACAAGTTAGCCAACGCAGCCTGAAGACCTGTCTGAGTACCAAGCTGCTGCGTCTGCAAATTAGCGCTAAGGTTCTGTTGACCTGCGGTTAGACCTGCTTGCTGATTAGCAAGATCCGCCTGCATTGCCTGCTGCGCGTTCATACCCTGAGCTTGGAACTGCTGAGCCTGATTAGTAATCCGTGACTGCTGCTCGTTCGTGAGGTTAGCGAGAGCAGTCTGCGCACCTGTTTGGGTACCTAACTGCTGAACTCCAAGTCGAGCCGCAAGGTTCTGCTGACCCGCCTGCTGCTGTTGAGCCTGCTCGGTATTAAACTGCTGCTGCGCATTCTGGAACGCTTGTTGTGACCCCTGAGCTTGAATGTTTCCAAGCTGAATACCAAGGTTGCGTTGGTTTTCTGTCTGAGAAAGAAGCTGGCGGGCACCGCCATAAGTGCCCTGCCGTACAGCGCCAAGGTTCTGGGTAAGCTGCCCCTTCTGTGCATCACGGACTGCTTCGTTCTTTTGGACGTCAACCACATTCTGTATGTATGGCGACATGTACTGCTGGGCCTGAGTAGAACCGAAGCTGCCCGGACCTTGCATTTGGAAGTAGTCGAGGTTCGGGTTATAACCTGTTTGTGCACTTTGCATGTCTTGCGACTGCACACTGTTGCCCTGCACGCTACCCGGCTGCTGCATCTGGTAAGCGTTTAGGTTAGGCTGATACCCAGTCTGAGCAGTGCCCATCCCGGGCGCATCCTGCTGCATCGCCTGTACATCATTCGGACCCTGCATAGCATACTGGTTAAGGTTCGGCTGGCCAATCTGCTGGGAATTGAATTGGTTTGGGTTATATTGGGCCGCCTGTAGCGCACCAAGACCGCTAGTAGCAGCAAGCTGTGAGCCTGTGCCAAACTGACCCGGCGTCTGTTGGTTTAGAACGTCTTGCTGAACTCGCTGCTGTTGCGGCGTGAAGCCTGCAATACGCTGGATAGGATTACCACCGGCGTCCTGATAGGGCTGGAAGCCCGTTGTCAGGTTCGCCTGCGCACGGCTCATAAGATCAGTATAATATGGCTGCGCATATGAAGGGAGGTTGGATGTCTCTGACTTCACATACTGCGTGGTAGTGCCACCTCCACCGCTGGACATATTACTCTCCTAGACCTTCTACACCCATAGGTAACTCAAACATCTGCCACATAGGGCGGTAACCATCATCTTTAAAAATCTTAGCCCATCCAAGACGCGCACAGGACTCTATACCACTACAATTATTATCGTAAGCCCAACGCTGAAGAATGTCGAGCATTTGATCTTTCCATTCCATACCTTCGTCGCCACCAATAAAGGAAAGCTCAAGGTACGTCTTACGTGGATATTGCCGTATGGCAGTTATCATTGAACCAATAATACGATTCCCCGTAAACACGATCCAGAGATTATGGTTGCGGTTGATTAGCGCATCGTAAACGTCTTCAACAACGTAACGTCCGTTAGTCATCTCTACCGCTCGTTCCATAAACGGTAGAACAGACTCCCATGCGGCTGGTACATGCTCCGGGGGCACAAGGCTAATATGGATATCGCTCATATCGCACGAAGTCCTTTGGCTACATTAAGACCGCTACCACCACGTGTTGCTTTCTTGCGCGACTGTTCTGCTTGCTTCATCATTGCGTACAGTTTATTTGTCCCGCGCTTCTCGCTACCTTTGCCTATACGACGTACAGCTTCGGATGGGAAGTGGACTTCCCCATCTGCAACGCGGGCTGGTTGCCCCCCAATGCTAGCATGGATATCATCGCTAGTGCCGTCACCGGCACCGCGAATGGGAATACCGCCAAGACCAGAAAGAACTCTCTGTCCCGCCTGAGTGCTACCTTTACCAAACTCAGCAGTCTCACGAGCAGGCATAACAAACGAACCAGCATTCATATGGACTACGCCGCCATCAGCGTAACGGGGCATCTGCTGCTCTTCCTGCTGACCCATATAGGGTTGCGGCAAGAACGAGTACATTGGTTGGCCTTTTTTGGCGTTCTGGTTGAGCATTGGTGTCATGAGCATTGTGCCCGGAGCAGTATTTGACCCCGGGGATACCTGTTGGCCTTGACCGTTGAACACACCCGGAACTGACCGGTCGAACCATCTACGCTCACCTGAGAAAGCAGGATCAATAAGTTCCTGAGGGTTTGGTGTAGCAATAACATTACGCTGTTCGTTGTAGTAAGGGCCTTGATAGGAATTATCTACCGCACCTGATGGCGCACCACCGCCAGTCGGCGCAAATGCGTTAGAGATGCCGCCATGTACACCAGAGAGAGCCATAGGAACAGCAGCTTTAGCAAATAACCCAGTAGCCGCAGGACCGCCAGTAAGCGGTACACCCTTGGCCGTATTAGCGAAACCCTGCGCAAAACCGCTAAGACCTTTTTTAAGGACCGCTCCGGGTACTGCTGCTGCTCCGGGTACTGCTGCTGCTGCTCCGGGTACTGCTGCTGCTCCGGGTACTGCTGCTGCTGCTACCCCTTTCGCTGCTGCGGTAGGTAGAGCGGCACCCGATATCGCGCCTTGTATACCACCGCCCAGCGCAGCGCCGCCATATGCGCCGAGACCGGCCATCAGACCTTTCTTAAGGTCACCTGTGATTGCGGTAGCACCCGCACCAACAAGAATGCCTGTACCAGCAGCGCCACCAATACCACCTAGTGCGGCACCAATAGCGCTACCAACACCGGGAAGCGCGAAGTTCAGACCCATACCAATAATCATCGGGAGAAGTTTACCAAGCCAGCCAGCTTCAGCAAGACCAGTCTCCGGGTTGATTGTAAGAGACCCACCATGCGCCATAGCAAGAGCCTGCAACCCACTAACCTCGTTGGGAGTCATATGCACAAGCACCGAGTCTTCACCTCGGCCTTGCGACTGAATCTTCTGCGCCATTGGGTTATTAGGGATGTACGCGCTGCCTTCCAGCGCCTCACCCTGTGGTTGTGCCATCTGTTGAAGGTCCATCGTTATTTCCTACACCGAAGTCACAGTCTGCCAAGCAGACCCATCATATACACAAAGCTTGCCCAAAGTGATATCGAAAACAATCCACCCCGCATCAGGGGTTAGCGCGTTCTTCTCTGTGGTAGTTACGTTCTTTGTGGCCGCGATCCCATTAAAGGTATCAGCCGTGTATTTTTGAGCGTTATTTGGTGTGCGCGAGTCCAACTGCGAGAAGTAGTTTTCTAATATACGGATAACCTGCCGCATGTATTGCGCATCCCATTCCTCCGTAGGGTTAGGTAGCGGAGCGGCACGGAACCTATCGAGTGCCATTAACGTTTACCATCCGGTCGTGCATCGAGACGCGGCGCACCAAGCTGCCACTGAGTACCAAGTTGAGTTGAGATAACTTTAAGCGCCATCTGTCGCGCTCGGGTACGAAGAAAAACCTGCCCTGTATACACATCAACTGAACTTTGAATCACTCGTGCTGTATCATCTGTGTTAGTATTAAAGGCATTACCGGGGAAGTTACGGCTCTTGATCTCCAGAGTTACTTCAGGTGTTAACGCGGCCTCATCGCTATCAGACCCAGAAAAGTCGATGTCCGGGATGATACGCCGGGTAAGCATGAACTGCTCACCATCGTCGATGTCAAAGTCATTCGATTGGATATAAGCCTGCATTGCTATATCATCATCATCGACTCCGTCCTCATGGTTATAGAGGGAACCGTAGATAGAATCCTCCGCCGTATCTGTTGCCTGCGGAAAGTAACGTATTGGGGTATCAAGCCAAGCCGTACGCCTAATACTACCATAATACCAAATTTTATCGAGGTAGTTGTACACTACGTAGGCATTATTCCAGTTAGAATCTGCAGTTGGGTAGAACCACCATACTTCGTTCCACTGCTCATTGGTCCCAGAGATGATCTGATCTGATTGAGCCAAGTTGATGTTCATAAAGACATGGTTACGTAGGGTGCACGGAAGCGTTTCGACACGGCCAGTATAGGCGTAAAACTTATCCTGCCCCATCCAATAAATAACGTTAGCAGCGCTAGCTACAGCCCGTGGAGAAGCGATAGAGATATTATCCGCATACTCCTGAACCCCGAAGACATCCGTCGTCCCGAGGAATTGCAGCGTGTAGAGGTTTGTATCAGTCCAGATTAAGACTTCCTGCCGGGTTGGGAGCGCACGGACAATACGTGACCCACGAGAAATACGCAAAAAACCGGCGCTATTAGTGACCGTTGGCCCCCACTCACCGGGGCTATCCTGAGATGCCCAACGAACAAGAAGAGGATCAAAATCATCTATGTTTACGCTACCGAAAGGTATAGCCCCGAATGCTAGTAAGTGTTTATCCTGCTGAGATACCAGAAGCTGCATGACTTTAAGTGGCACATCATTTGCGTCGTAACTTTGGCTTGTAGCATACGCTTGTAGCGTAATAGCTCGGGCGGCAAGTGCAGTGGTGGGGTTAGCCGTAGCTCCACGCGCCCAATAGTACGGCGCACCATTGCGGATATTAACTACAAGGTCGTTATCAAAGTTGTCCATCCACCAGTCGCGCTGCGCTAGGGTAACCGGGCTAGTTGAGTTAGAACCCCATGCGCCACGACTCCATGTGCCTGTCCCCCAACCATAACCTAAAGTTGCGCTAGCGAAGCCAATGTCAATTTCAAAACTGACTGTAATCCCCGCGCCACCCCCGCCTGATACAGTTGAAGTAGCAGCCGTGGTTGTAGTGAAAGTGAAGGAGTTAGCTGGTGCCCCCGCAGTCGTAATAAGGTGTGATATGTTAAGCTCAGAAGCTGGAATACCACCTACTGCCGCAGCGCCAGCTACATTAACATAATTATCCACGGTAGCATTAGGATCGACGGCAAGCGTCATTGTTACGATGTTTGATCCAATGGTGGTGTATACCGAGTTAGTAGTATTGGAACCCGTGTATGTCGGCGCAGTGGGGCGTAGCGGAGTGATATCAGCAAAGATGCCACCCGGGCCGTTCTGGATATAAAGTTTAAGGTTCGTGCCCAACGATAAAAAATCATCGCCAAACGTGGTGATCCAACTCCACATTTGACGGCAGGTGCCAAGGAAAGGTGTAGCTACGTTCTTAGTCCAGCCACCAAGCTTCTCAGGATAACCATAGCGGAACCTAATTTTGTCGCACTCGTACCAGCCGCCCTCACCAGAGTAGTTAGTCTGGTCGCGGTTTATGCCGGGTTTAAACTGGAGTTTAATGAAGGGCATTAGCTTGTTTCCGTGAGCGTTGCTTCAACCGTGCAGTCGGGACCAAAAATCACTGCGCTGGCGTTGTCTGTTACGCGGCAGCGATAAACGCCAGTTTTGGCTANC
>JGI1221J11331_1000015_pt1 | contig 59268 bp, 58 predicted proteins | sample LakVidmifraction_4_FD_11331 | JGI IMG/M metagenome (IMG submission 11331) | reverse complement strand
AGGTCCTGGATTTCCTGCTGTGATAGAAGTAGTAAAAGTCAAATAGACTTTTACTTACTCTCCTTCTTCCGAACAATATCTGCACCAAGTGCAGAGAGTTTCCCCTCTAAATCATCATATCCCCGGTCTAAGTGATAGATACGCCTTACATTTGTAGTGCCTTCTGCAACAAGGGCAGCTAGAACAAGTGCTGAAGAGGCCCTGAGGTCAGTTGCCATGACATCTGCTCCGTAGAGTTTCTCAACACCTTTTATCGCTGCTGTACTTCCTTTGAGCCAGATATCTGCACCTAGACGGTTCAGTTCACTCACATGCATAAAACGGTTTTCAAAGAGACGCTCTTCTATAAGGCTTTCTCCCTCTGCCATGACTGCCAGTGCCATGAACTGTGCTTGCATGTCTGTAGGAAAGCCAGGGTACTCTATAGTGATGAGATTCACAGGTTTGAGATTGGCCGCAGGGTGAATGGTAATACTATCTTCTTCCAAATCAAAGGTGCAGCCCATATGTTCCAGTTTGTCTATGGACGAGCTAATGTGATGATGATTCACTTTATTGAGTGTGATAGAAGAGTTTGTGATGGCTCCAGCACACAAGTAGGTTCCTGCTTCGATACGGTCAGGGATGATTTCAACTGTTTTAAATGTAAGAGGTTTCCTGTCTGTACCTTCTATTGTAAGCTCATTGCTACCGATACCTTTTATCTTTACGCCTGCATCACGTATCATTTCACAAAGTTGTACGACTTCTGGTTCTTGTGCTGCATTAATGATGGTTGTTATACCTTTAGCTAAAGCTGCAGCCATGACGATGTTTTCTGTACCACCTACAGTAATCTTGTCGAAGATGATCTTCGCACCATGAAGTCCATTGGGCGCTTCGGCACGGACATATCCGCCTTTTATCTCTATATGTGCACCCATGGCTTCAAGCGCCTTGAGGTGGAGGTCTATTGGACGTTGACCGATAGCACAACCACCAGGTAAACTCACTTCACATTCTCCAAACCTTGCAAGCAGGGGGCCCAACACCAAAATTGATGCTCTCATTTGAGAGACTATTTCATAGACAGCTTTGGTAGAAGTGATAGAGCCATTATTGATCTTTGCTACGGTTTTATCATGATCTACTGTTCCTCCCAGCATAGTAAGAAGTTTGAGGAGAGTTCTGATATCTACAACATCGGGTAAGTTTGTTAATGTGACTTCTTTGTCACTAAGTATGGTTGCCGCAATGATGGGAAGGGCAGCATTCTTAGCGCCACTTATTGTGACATTCCCACTTAATTTTTTACCACCAACAATTTCTAAATAATCCATCAATCTCATCCTCAAATATATTTATATGATTTTATCTAAAAATCGATTAGACATGCCCTATAACAAGGTATGGCACAACTAAATAATACTAAATAATATTATAGAATTTACAGCCTTTCAAATTAAAAAATAGAAAAATTGATATTATTCACTATGATTTAAAGTAGCTATTATTAAAACTGCTGTATTATATTTAATAATATATACTCAAAAAGGGCTAAAGAACCTATATAAGGGAAGAAAATGTCGAGTAGTTTAGAGAAATTAAAAGCACTTACGAGTCGTTTGGAAGATAAATTAGTACAGAAAGAAAAAGTGTCTCCTGTAGTGTCTCCAGAAGTTCAGGAAGTCAAAACAAGTGAAAAAAAACCACTATTAAAACCTGTTAAAAAAGTAGAAGAAATTTGCGACAATGTGCGTGAAGAGAATATAATACGGGTAAAACAACTTTATGAAAAACTCAAAATATATGAGAAATCTCCAGATTTTGATAAGGTATTTCTCTATAAAGCGATGAATCTTTCTGGTATTGGTTTGAAAGAAGAAGATTTTGGTAAAGTACGTGAAGGAAAATATATTCAAGTCATCGCCATTACATATGAACCGGACAAAAATGGTAAGAAGAAAGCTAAAAATATTTCTTTAGGATATTTCGGTAAAGCAGAGACTCTGGAAAATACACTCAAAAATGAGATTATAGAATTTGTTTTACGTTGGCGTTATGAAAAAACCTTTCAAAATGTAGAACACTATAAGGATCTCATAGCTCGAGTTGAAACACCAGCAGATACGCTAATTAAAATTTAGAGAATTTTAATTTTCATAACGCTTCACTAATCAAAAATTTGTTACAATATATTTCTAAATTTACTACTTAGGATTGCTATGCACCTTAAACTTACACCAGAAGCACTTTTAGTACAACTTGGTTATACAAAAAGTGAACAAACACTTAAACAAATCAATCATATCATCGCAAATACAAAGAATTTCGATAAATTTTCACATCATATCCCTTCATTTAATGATGCATTGGCTGTAGAAAAAGGCTTTATTGCGATGTCAAACTCCAAAGATCATCTTAAAATAAAATGCGATGAAGACAGTAGTGCAGATAATCTTTCAGCCTTTACTTCATTGGTAAAACATTGGGCGGAGAAATATAAACTACAACTGAGACAAGTAAAGAATAAAAATACTTACTACCTAATCGGTCAAAATTAATTGCCTCTAACCACCCTTAATGACGAGCAACTCAGTGCTGCTACGGCACCTTTAGGATATAATCTTATCATTGCCAGTGCCGGTACAGGTAAAACTTCTACTATTGTAGGGCGTATTGCACATCTTTTACATAAAGGTATAGAACCTTCCAAAATCTTACTTTTAACCTTTACAAATAAAGCAGCAGGGGAGATGATAGCTCGTCTTGAACGGTATTTTCCTAAGAAAATAGTAAGTAAAATAGAATCCGGAACCTTTCATGCAGTCTCTTACCGTTGGCTTAAAGAGATATATCCGAACTTGGCACTGAAACAACCTTCTGAGCTTAAAACACTCTTTAGAAGTATCTATGAAAAACGTAACTTTGAACGTATGAACCTTACTTTACAGCCTTTTTCAGCTACCTACCTCTATGAAATGTACTCCTTATATCAAAATGCTTCTTTGGAAAGTTTTGATGTATGGTTTTTAGAAAAATACCCTGATCATGAGCTTGTAATGGATGTCTATATGGATATCGCACAAGAGTTTGAAAAAGAGAAGATAGATTATGATTTTGCTTCTTTTAATGACTTGTTGTTGCGTATGAAAAGTCATTTGGAAGAAAATACCATACCTTTTGAGGAGGTACTCGTCGATGAATATCAAGATACCAATACCCTTCAAAGTGCACTTATAGATACACTTAAACCACAATCTCTTTTTTGTGTTGGAGATTATGACCAGAGTATCTATGCCTTTAATGGTGCGAATATAGAAAATATTGCTACATACTCAACGCGTTACCCCAATGCAAGTGTCTTTACACTTAAAATAAATTATCGTTCGACTGCACCCATCCTTTCACTAGCAAATCGTGTCATAGAACGAAATGAGCGTATCTACCCGAAAAAACTAGAAGTGGGACGTGTTATGAAAAGTTACCCGCCTAAACTTTTGATGTACAAGGATCTTTTTGAACAGTATCAGTCCATCGCCGAGGGCATCAAACGTACCCATGTCCCTAACGACCAGATAGCTGTTATTTTTAGGAATAACTCTTCTGCAGATGGCGTAGAGGCAAGTTTACGTGAATATGGTATTCCTTGTAAACGTAAAGGAGGTACAAGTTTTTTTGATGCAAAAGAGATTAAGTTTTTGCTAGATCTTTTGGCATTGCTTGTAAACCCGAAAGATATGATGGCGTTTATACATGTTTTTGAGTATGCAAGAGGTGTAGGATCAGCACTCTCTAAAGAATTTTTTAAGTGTTTTTTACACTTTGGAGAAGGATATTTCATGCAGGGGGTACTCTACCCAAAAGTGCATGACTTGCCTAAACTTAATCCCAATAAAAATGTTCAACTTGGACTCTTTGATGATGATCAGGAGATAGGAAGTGCAGCGAGGTTTAAACATATGAACTTAGAGAGTTCACTTTTCAACCATCCACTGCTTAAGCATGCAAAACTGAGCAATGACGGTATGGATTTTTTTAAAGAGTTTTATACGCTTATGAAGTCTGTACATAGTTTGGAAAAACCATCAGATATTTTAAAAAATGCCATCTCCTCCAACCTGTATGTAGGTATCATGGAACTTCTGGCAAATCAGAGAGGACGACTTAAATCTGGAGAAGTCGATGAAGAGAAGAAAAAGCAGGCCAAAGAACGTATACAGAGAAAAGCACAGCTCTTACTGGATCTTTCACGTCAGTATAAAGAGATAAGACGTTTTGTGAATGCCATGGTACTGGGAGGAAATGAACTGAGTGAAGGTGAGGGGGTTAATCTACTTACTGTACATGCAAGTAAAGGTTTAGAATTCCCGGAAGTCTATGTCATTGACCTGGTAGACGGAAGATTTCCAAACAGGAAGATGATGTCCAGTATAGAAGAAGAACGTCGGTTGTTTTATGTTGCTGTGACACGGGCCAAAGACAGACTTTATCTTTCTTTAGCAAAATTTGATAGAGTAAAAAAGATAGACTACAAACCTTCACAGTTTTTACATGAAGCAGGACTTGTCAAAGGTGAATTCGTGGAACCTGAGCCTAAGGTGAAAAAAGAAAAGAAAGAAACTACTGTCTAGTAGAATCTCTTATCTCTGATGCTCATTTGTTTACTCTCCGGATCCAAATAAATATCAAAGAGGTCTATCTCACTGATAAGATTACTTAGTTTTTTATACCCAAAGTTAATGGGTGAAAAGGAAGTTGAGTTGTTGATGTATTGACCAATGCCCGCTAAGTTTGCCCAGCCATCTTCATCCATAGTCTGTTCTAATGCTGTCCTTAGAACGTTGACTAGCCAGGTGTCTTGTCTCATCTCTTTACCAGACTTCTTTAACGGTTCTTGTTGTACATCGATAGGGAGTGCATCATTGGTATATGCTTCTTTTGCCGCTTCTTGCTTCATAAGCTGTTCTGTAAAAATGAACTGTGAACATGCTGCCATAAAAGGTTTGGGTGTTTTTTTCTCACCAAAACCATAGACCTTGATAGCCTCGGCTTGTACACGCATCACTACAGGAGTAAAGTCAGAGTCACTTGTCGCAAAGGCAAAAGCATCGATATCTTTGGTATGAAGGAGATCTATAGCATCGATAGTCATGAGAATATCTGTAGCATTTTTATTTTTAGAATAGTCAAATTGCTGTATGGGTTTAATAGCAAACTCTAAAAGTTTGTCTTCCCAATTTTTGAGGTTGTCTTTTGTCCAGTTACCATAGGCTTGGCGTATGTTTACAATACCATACTTACTAAGCTCATTGATAATACCTTCTATGGCACGATGTGAAATATTATCACAGTCAATAAATAGCGCAATGCGGTCTTCTCTTTTTGTCATATGTACTCTTTGTTTTTGATTATTATATCATTAAATTATAATAATAGTTAGGAAGTAAAGATAAAGAAGTGTATAGCATTATATTCATACGTTGTTTGATAATATTTTAAAGTTCAGCAGGTTGATAATACGTCATAGTACTACGACCAAACTTTTTACGCTTTATCAGTTCTAATGCACCTATCTGTTTTGGCATATCGAGATTTGTCATATGTTCAACGATGACCATTTCACATACTTGGGGTTCGATATTCTCTATGAGTGCGATGGTTTTATCGTATATATCATCCATACCATCACGTGTATCAAAAGGAGGATCGAAGTAAAAATAGGTTTTTTCATCAGATTTTTTGACCATTTCATAGACAAGTGCAAACTTTTCAAAACTATCACCATAGAAGAGATGACACTTTGACTGATCAATGCGCTTTACATTCTCTTCCAGACTACGAAAGGCTGTTCCGTTATATTCCATGAAGTAACACTGTCCTACACCACGGCTCAGCACTTCCAGTCCTATGGATCCGGAACCTGCAAAGCATTCAACAAAGTTTTTGTCGATGATGTCAAATTGCAAAGTATTAAAAAGTGACTCTTTTAAAATGCCCTTTGAGCTACGTGTTGTAAAGATATCGGGTATTTCTATCTTCTTGCCTTTGTGTATACCTGCAGTGATGGTGGTTGTAAATATTTTTATTTTTTCTTTTCCACGATTCGGCATTTAGTGCCTCCCTGTATTGCATTTTAATGCTTATTTTCATACTGTGATTTTACCCAAATATGCGTTAAAAATTGACTATCGTTTTAAGAGTATTAATGAGCTTGCTTTGTTCTCTCACGTCGGCACGTTCTTTACCTGGTTCGGTACTTGTAATAATAGTACGTCCAGTGATGATTTTTGTCTTATCCTTTTTACGTATGCCCCAGTAGGTATGCATGATGACAGGCTCACCTTTATATTCACCTAAGTACAGCACGATATGTCCTGGGACATAAAGTAAAGAACGGAAAGGTTCGGCATCTTGGATGATTTTCTTTTTCTTTTTGGCTTTATTGAGACCTAGTATTGAAATATCCTCTCCATCTTCAGCTTGTTTACTGGAGTTGCGACGCAAGAAAATACCAAATACCCCTAAAAAGTCCCTGGTTGTAGCAGAGCAGTCACGACATTCATAACTCCCGCCCCAACCATAAGGTTCACCATAAAACTCTTTTGCCAACATTCCTACGTTTTTAGCAGTGAAAGGCAGAGGTTTTTTAGCAATGATATTTGCATTACTTACCTTTACTTTCTCAATGTGAGCCCTACCTTTAGTATCTCGCGAAGCAACGAAGTACTGTTGATCCTTAGAAATGGGAAACAGGGCACCCAGTTTAACGATGGAGATATCTTTATTATCATGATAGAGTCTGAGGTTATCTTTGATGACCATGGCGTAGTTTTCATTTTCAAAGGTTTTGATAAAGTCAGAGTTTACCAGTGCCAGATCAGAAGTTCTCACCCAGCCAAAGGAGTAGGAAGCTCTGACGAATGCCCATCGTTTATCTTTAGAAAAATGTGAGATATAAAGTGGTACATTGATATGTAGAGCAGAGTTTTGATTGTAGTCAAAAGGGAAACCTTCACCGGTTTTTTTAGGGTCTCGAAAAAAGGCAGAGGATGTGGGGAGTGACTTGACATTAGTACGACGAATAGTAATGGCTTTATATTTTTTACTATCAATTCTGTCATAGTCAGCATTGTCTATCCATTTAGTATAAACTGAAGCAGGAATAACGGAACCTTTGGCTTTATAAATAGGTTTTTTGGTGATAAATCTAACTTCCCAGCCTAAGTCTGTTTCCGGGATATCCAGGACATTTAAACTCCACGGTTTGAAGTACTTCCGGTTGAATTTTATATCGAGTAATTTTTGTTTATTTTTGGAAAAAGGTTTGATTTGATTCGCATAATATGAAGGTTCCTGAGGGATATGTTTCATATCTGCCACTTTATTTTTAGGCATACGGTCTATTTTACTTTTTACGCGTTTACTCTCTTTCAGCAGATATGCCGCATGTAGACTGGAAAAGGAGAAAAGAAGAAGGAGCGCCAGGATTAATTTTCGATACATTATTATTTCTTTTTGTTTAATCATAAGATAGTTTGGTTAATGTTTAGTTTATGTAGGGCATCTCTATGTGTTTGAAAGTGTTAAACTTTTGGCTTTTTTCTTGATGCTTTTTTTTTCCTTATCTTTTTTGTTTCTTCCTGTTCATTTATGACAGATTTAACCCAAAGCCTGTTAAGTACAACGTAGATAATACCGGAGACAGCTATGGAGTAAAAAGCAGTACCTGTATAGAGTGGTATAAGTATTTCGTCAAAATGTTCACTGAACCATGACATCGTCAATTCTATATCTTCGATACCCTCACGTCCCAAGATAAAGTTTCCAGTAAGGTATTCTATATAGTACATAGGAGGCATGGTGAAAGGGTTGCTCAACCAAACCATTGAGATAGCAATAGGCACATTAAAACGTATAAAAGGTGTTGTGGCCATGACAGCCAGCATTTGCATAGGCATAGGGATAAACCCCCAAAAAAATCCTATAGCCACGCCTCTTGTTATCATCCGTCTGTTTACACTGAGATAAGCTTTGGGTAAATTATATTTCTCTAAAAATGCATCTATCTTGTTAGTACCAGATGGCTTCTTTTTAAAAAGTTTTCGTATCATTTATGTCCATAGCTATAATTATTATATCTATAGTGTAATACCCAAGAGCTTTAAATCCCCTTTTTATCAACTTTTGTGTAGAATACGCGTAATAAATTATGCATAAAAGGTACACTTATGAGTGGATATATGATTTTTTCTGGAACATCAAACCCTGAACTCTCTCAAGAGATAGCAAATTACTTGGAGATGCCTCTTTCAAAAGCTAATATTAACCGTTTTTCTGATGGTGAAATTAATGTAAAAATTGCAGAATCAGTACGCGGTAAAGATGTATTTATCATTCAGCCTACCTCTTCACCAGCCAACAGCCACCTTATGGAACTTCTTATTATGACAGATGCCCTTAAGCGTTCTTCTGCGAAGTCTATTACTGCTGTTGTACCTTATTATGGGTATGCAAGACAAGATAGAAAAGCTGCACCAAGAGTACCTATCACTGCGAAACTTGTCGCAAACCTGATGGAAACAGCCGGTATCACTCGTATGGTTACGGTGGATCTTCATGCTTCACAGATACAAGGGTTTTTTGACATCCCTGTAGATAACCTTTATGGTGCTATTTTATTTATGGATTACATTAAAGCAAAAAAGTTTAAAAACCCTGTCATTGCTTCTCCAGATATAGGTGGTGTGGCAAGAGCAAGATACTTTGCCAATAAACTGGGTCTTGACATGGTTATAGTCGATAAGAGACGTGAAAAAGCCAACGAGAGTGAAGTAATGAATATCATTGGTGATGTAAAAGGTAAAGATATTATTCTCATCGATGATATGGTAGATACTGCCGGAACGATGGTTAAAGCAGCATCTGCACTTAAAAAACTTGGTGCTACATCGGTAATGGCATGTTGTACCCACCCTGTACTTTCCGGTCCGGCATATGAACGTATAGAAGAGGGTGACCTTGATGAACTTGTGGTTGCCAACACGATTCCTATGACAAAATCATCTAAAAAAATCAAAATGCTTTCAACGGCACCTATGCTAGGTGAAGTCATCCGAAGAGTACATAACAATGAGAGTGTAAACTCTTTATTTGAAACAAACTAGTAAGTAAAAAAACAAGGAATTAAATGGCCAAGCCAATACCACAATCACGCATACGAAATTTTTCAATTATCGCACATATCGACCATGGGAAGTCAACATTGGCTGACCGTATCATCCAAGAGTGTGGCGCTGTAACAGACAGACAGATGTCTGCACAGGTTATGGACACAATGGATATTGAAAAAGAGCGTGGTATTACTATCAAGGCACAATCGGTGCGTCTTGACTATGTAAAAGATGGCGAACATTATATTCTTAATCTCATAGACACTCCGGGTCACGTGGATTTTTCCTATGAAGTAAGCCGTTCTTTAGCTTCTTCAGAAGGTGCTTTACTCATCGTAGATGCGGCACAGGGAGTAGAGGCACACAAACCATAGCCAATGTCTATATTGCTATAGAAAATAACTTAGAACTTTTACCTGTAGTAAACAAGATAGACTTACCGGCAGCTGATCCTGACCGAGTACTCACGGAGCTTGAAGAAGCCATCGGCATCGATGCAACCGAACATAACCTTGTTTCGGCTAAAACGGGAGTAGGGGTTAAAGATCTCATCGATTCTATTGTAGACCGTGTTCCTGCACCTACAGGTGATGAAAATGCACCAGCGAAGGCACTTATCTATGACTCTTGGTTTGACAACTACATGGGAGCACTGGCTCTGGTTCGTATGTTTGACGGAAGTATTAAAAAAGGGCAGACGGTTAAAATAATGGGAACCAAAGATCAGCATCAGGTTCTCAGTATGATGTACCCAAATCCCATAGCAAACATACAAACTGATGAGATACGTACAGGTGAGATAGGTATCGTGGTCATGGGACTTAAGACAGCAGGTGACCTTCAAGTTGGAGATACAATCACAGATGCTAAAAACCCTACAGCAGAAATAATCCATGGTTTTGAACCAGCTAAACCTTTTGTCTTTGCAGGTATCTACCCTATAGAGACCGATAAGTTTGAAGATCTGCGTGATGCGCTGAATAAACTCCAACTCAACGATTCTTCGTTGAGTTTTGAGCCTGAAAGTTCTATGGCATTGGGGTCTGGTTTTAGAACAGGATTCCTAGGAATGCTTCATATGGAAGTAGTTAAAGAACGGTTGGAACGTGAATTTAACCTGGAACTAATTGCTACTGCACCCACTGTTGTCTATAAAGTAAAATTGACAAACGGGAATGAGATAGAGATACAAAATCCAAGTGAACTTCCTGAACCGCAGAAGATAGATAAGATTTATGAGCCCTATGTGAAAGCGACTATCTTGGTTCCACAAGAGTATGTAGGGAACCTTATTAAATTACTTAATGACCGTCGTGGTATTCAGATAAAAATGGATTATCTGAATGCAACGCGGGTACTGATGGAATATGACATACCTATGAATGAGATCGTGATGGATTTTTACGATAAATTGAAGTCTATGACTAAAGGGTATGCGAGTTTTGACTATGAAACTATTGGATTTAGAGAGGGTAACCTTGTGAAACTTGACATTAAGGTCGCCGGAGAAGTGGTAGATTCCTTGTCTATCATTGTTCCTGAAGATAAAGCTAGAACGCGAGGACTTGCTTTTGTTGCACAACTTAAAGAGCTTATACCACGACAACTTTTTGAAGTGGCTATTCAAGCGAGTATAGGTAACAATGTCATAGCACGTGCTAACGTGAAATCTATGGGGAAAAACGTGACGGCAAAATGCTATGGTGGAGATATCACACGTAAAAGAAAGCTTTTAGAGAAACAGAAAGCAGGGAAGAAACGTATGAAATCCATTGGTAGCGTTGAAGTACCGCAAGAAGCATTTATGGCTATATTGAAGTTAGACAGTTAGTGACACTCATTCCTGTAGAAGAAGATAAAAAAACCATTGCCGGACGTTTTAGAAAAGCACACTCTTTTGCTTTTCTTGATGAGGGGCAAATTATCGTACAGGAAAACCCACATAAAACATCAAAATCACCAGAATTTTTCGAATATTTCAAGACATTAAATATTGATACTCTGTATGTGAAAGAATTGGGTTACAAAACGCTCTTAACACTTTTAGATATGGGGGTAGAAGTTTACTTAGTGCAAGTGGCAGACAAATGGAACCGTATCAAACCAGACGAATTACTTTTACTGGATGCGGACAATGCAAAAGAACACTGTTCATTAGGTCACCATAACAAAGAAGAAGGAAAGTAGTGGGTTGGGCGATACACTTACACCTTGTTGCTGCCATCGCATGGATTGGTGGCGCATTTTTTATGTTTGTACTGGGTGTGAGTCTTAGAAAAAAAGAAGACCAGGATGCTGTGTATCCACGTATCGGTCCCATCTATGGTTATTTTGAGACTGCAGCACTGATTATCCTGCTTAGTACAGGGTACACAATGATAGCTAATAACGGTTTGTTAGCTATACTTTTTTCAAATCTATCCAGTGAAGCGATAGACTCCTTACGCATCAAACTCTACATAGTAGCTGTTATCGTTGTCCTTACCGTTGTGCATATGACAATTTCTATGATGACTTTGCATAAAGTAAAAACACCTTTTCAGCGCTTACTCTCAAAAGGTTCATCTATGGGCATTTTTCTTTTAAATCTTGTAGTGCTTCACTATGCTATGGTGTTGAGAGATATACTTTAATCTCTAAACCTTCCTTGTTCCTTCTATGTCACTGAAATGACATTTTTACACTACCAAAGACATTTAATATTAGATATACTACAGATATACAGTAAGGAGGAGAAATGAAAATTGCAGTATCATCATTTTAGGATTTTTAACCCTTATTTGCAAAGTAAAAAGTTTGATAAAGAGGCTCTATATATCAAGAAATGGCTACCAGAGCTTGTAGATTTAGATCCTAAAAGAATTCATGACGAGGGATATTTGATGACTCATACGTTAAGCAACTATCTCAGGCCTATGCTTGAGCATAAAACGGCTTCAAAGCACGCTTTGGAATATTTTAAAAATAGACTATAAAATATTTATGAAAGCTCCATAGCTTAGCGTAATAAAAAGTCTTCTAAATTGTTTTTGCCATAAATGATGCCTGCATTTGCATCTTCTATTTGCTTTGCGACTATCGCCATAATCATTTTCACACCATCTGTTTTTTGTGGATCAATAAGAGGAAGCAGTCTTACAGTCAAGCTTGTTTTTTTCTGTGAAAGCTGAATAAAAAAGTTTTGGTTCTCACCCTTTTCGATCGCTAGAGATTCAACAAGCACTGTCTGTTCACTTTTATTGATGTACATATCGGTTACTTTGAGTATGCCTCCTTCTATTTTTTGGGTGAAAGGGGTTACAGCTTTATAAGCATCTTTTGTACTGCTGATTTTATCTAATACAATGTGTGGCATAAGGTTTCCTCTTAATTTTTAGAAAGTATATCTTAACCTAAAATATTTTGTATCTCTATTTTGTCGGTTCATATTTATCTATGATCTTTTTGGTTTGTTTTATAAAAAAGATGCTTTTTCTAGCATCGTATATTACATATATCACCTACAAAAATCAGTTCAGCATCTTTAGGAAGCTGGGAAAGAAGCTTTTTAGGGGTGCAAAATATCCATGTACATTACCTATAACGTAGGTATTCTCTATGTATTTATTTTGCTTCATAATCTTAGCTCCTCTTTTTTAATTTATTATAAAATGTTCACATGTTTTTTAGTAGTCACAGGATGTCAATTCATGGTTGTATTGGAACTAAAAGTATTAATCGACGAAAATTCACTATGAACTTTACAGTCAATTGATGTAAAATAACTCAAAGGATCATTATGAAAAAATTAATACTATTATTATCTATGTTGCTTACAGGTTGTGTTGAAATACCCAAAAATGTCAAACCTGTAGAGAACTTCCAACTCCAAAACTACCTTGGTACATGGTACGAGATAGTACGACTTGAACACCGATTTGAGCGTGGTATGGAACAGATCACGGCAACTTACAGCATGAGAGAAGATGGCGGTGTTAGAGTATTGAACAGAGGGTTTAAGACTGAAGATAAAGAATGGAATGAAGCAGAGGGAAAGGCTTATTTTGTAGAAACACCTGACAGAGGTTTTTTAAAGGTTTCATTCTTTGGACCTTTTTATGGTGCATACATTGTGATGGATACAGACTATAAAACCTACACGATGATAAGCGGACCTGATAAATCCTATTTTTGGATACTCTCTCGTACTCCTACACTTGATGATGCAACTTTAAGCAGACTTATCGAAAAAGCTCAGAAATTAGGGTTTGATACTTCTAAGCTTATTTATGTGAGACAGGATATACAGAATGACAAGTAATGCCCTTATTATCGTAGCACATAGTAGTTAGTCCTAAAGAGATGCCTTTATTAACCGACAATATAAGAATACAAAGACAGGCATAAAAATCATAAACTTACAAAAGATTCTCTTTTTTACTCAAATAGTCCTAAAGTTAGTTATATTATATTATTACACATAGAGTACATGAAACATACACTACAATATAAAAAAGAGGTAAATGATGAAAATAGCACTTACAGGAGCCAGTGGTTTCGTTGGAACTACTCTACAAAGTCATTTTAAAGAGTGTATTATCATAGATAGAAAAGATGATACGTCTATGATAGTAGAAAAGCTACAAGGCGTCGATATTGTGATTAATCTTGCAGGTGCTCCAATTATCAAACGCTGGAGCGATCCGTATAAAAAACTACTAATGGAAAGTCGTATAGAAAGTACAGAACGTCTAGTAGCAGCAATCAACCAAAGTAACGTAGTACATTTCATTTCTACTTCAGCCATCGGTATCTATCCTGATAATCAAAAATGTGATGAGAGCTGTACACAGATCGCTGATGATTTTTTGGGTGAGCTTTCCTATAAGTGGGAAGAAGAAGCACGTTTATGTGAGAAGCCTACTACAATATTACGTTTTGGTGTGATACTTGGAAAAGAGGGCGGTGCATTGGCGCAGATGCTTACCCCGTTTAAATTGGGTGTTGGAGGCATCATTGGTAATGGAAAGATGATGACCAGTTGGATAGCCATAGAAGACCTGGTACATATCTATCAATTCATCATCGATAAGAAGTTGACCGGTGTTTTCAATGCTGTTTCACCCCATCCTGTTACAAATTATGTTTTTACCAAAACATTGGGAAAAGTGCTGCATCGTCCTACCATTCTTCCTATTCCTGAATTTGTCTTGCGTATCATGTATGGTGAAGCCAGCTCTGTACTTACAGGTTCAAAAGAAGTCTATCCTACGGCACTTCAGGAAAAAGGTTTTGTCTTTGAATATATAGAGTTAGAAAAAGCTCTTAAACACCAGGTAACCTAGTTTTTACGACCAATCGACATTATTGGCCTACAATTATTTTTGCGCCTTATATTTGAACTATGTTTTGGATTGTAAAGAAATTATCCATAGTATCCATGTAGTTATTGAAGTATCTATGTATAATAAACATAACATATAGATATTGAACCATAAAAAGGGTTATTAATGAATGATAAGATCAGAGAGATCGTAGAAGAGATAGAAGCTATGAAGGTCAAACTTGGAGAAGAGATTGCTGATCATGAGAGTCATATCTCTTATGAAATCCAAAATGGTTATGTCAAGTTTGAAAAAGATGTCCTCGATAAGCAAAAAGAGAATATCAAAAACCTTTTAGCCTTTTTTAGAGAAGTTCCTCCTGTACAATTTCTTACTGCGCCTATCATGTATGGAATGGTAATCCCTGCTGTAGTTTTAGACGTGATAATCTTTATTTATCAGCAAGTGGTATTTAGAATATTTAAATTTAAATTTCTTAAAAGAAGTGACTATATAGTATTTGATCATCATTATCTTGGCTATTTAAATTCTGTTGAGAAGCTCAATTGTGTTTATTGCTCCTATATTAATGGTTTGATGCAATATGCTTCAGCGATAGCTGCTAGAACAGAGTTCTATTTTTGTCCTATCAAGCATGCAAAGAAGATCGCTTATCAAAATGATTATTATCATGAATACCTAATGTATGGTGATGAGGTTGACTATCAGAAAAAACTAAAAGAACTTCGGAATAAATTTCAAAAGTGATTTGGGCAAATATATTTGATATGAGATGTAAATTTTTGCTATAAATAGTTGTTGATTGTGATAAAAAGGAAAAACAATGTTAACTGTTGATTTGGATGAAACACTTGGAATTGCTATCTTAAAACCTGATGGAAAGTTATCTGAAAATGACTTTACATTAGCTGCCAAAACCATTGATCCATATATTGAAAAATCAGGAAAATTAAAAGGTATAATCATATACGTAGAGTCATTTCCCGGATGGGATTCCTTTTCCTCATTCATTGCACATATGAAATTTGTTAAAGAACATCATAAAAAGGTAGCTCAAGTAGCTTTTGTCACAGATTCACCATTGGGAAATTTATTAGAACATATTGCAAGCCATTTTATAAGTGCAGAAATAAAAAGTTTTTCTTTCACTGAATTGGATGATGCAAAAAAATGGATAGTAGGAGATCAGAGTATTTAAAGAAGGGTGATATTGGTTTTATATTAATAGTCACTCATTTAAAAAGGATATGTCTTGAAAAATGAAACAGCAACGATTGATGGGAATGAAGCGGGTGCACGTGTTGCCTATAAGATCAATGAAATTATATCCTGAGCTTGTTCCGGATGTGGAGAAACACCCTACATCAAAACTATTTATTTTATCATCTCTAATATATGTTTAACTTATTCCTTTATTCCTTTATTCCTTATTTTCTTAGTTTTCATAATGGGAAATAAAATAGATTCCAAGCCTGCTAATGATGAACCCAAAAACAGTATAAATGGCTAAAGAATTAAATAGATAGAAGAGTATGCCAAGTACGATACTTAATAGACTAAAACGTATAGCGAATGTAAAAAAAATCGGAATTTTATATTTATTTTTTAGATACTCCAATTGCAGATAGAGATGTCCGAAATAGAGATATCCGGTTACTAGACCTGCAAAAAATAGAAGCAGTTCTTTCATCTTTTATAAAAAAATACTCTCCAAACAGAGTATATGGCTATTATAAGTCCTAAAAGAATAAAAGTCATTGTCCATGAGATGTCGCCTGCTTGCATGATATTATGCTTATCCAGATAATTCCCCAGATAACCGCCTATCACCATCGGCAATACGACCATCCAGCCTATCGCCCCCACAATCATGACCTTCTCCCAAATAATTCCTTTTTTTCGCCATTTTACCAGCCATGATGTCTGTTTATCGATACTCTTTTCAAACTTCTCATTCTCTTTTTCTCTATTCAACTTCTCTCTCCATTTCAATTAATTTTTTGATAAATGCTTTTTGCAGATTGTCTATATTGTCACTAAAAAGACGCTCTTTCTCCTCTTCCTCTTTGAAAGCACTTTTGATTATCACCAAAAGCTCGCTGACTTTATCGCTTTGTACGAACTCTTTGGTAGTAATGGTAAGTGCATTATTTTTGAAAGTGAGAACGCCACCGTTAAATGCATAATAGTGCTCTTTATTCTCTATGACCGCTATTGCGATTGCGGGTTCCAAAATAGTAAGAAATTCTATGTGCCTTGGTAAAATACCGAAGGAACCACTTTTGTCTTCGGCTCTGAAAAAAGAGATCTTATCTACACCTTCTATCACCTTCGGAGTAATGATCCTTGCGTTAAAAGTTGATTTCATCAATCGCTCCAATCATATAAAACAGAGATTCATCTATCTCATCCATCTCACCGGAAATGATCTTTTTGCATCCGCTAATGGTATCTTTTAAAGAGACATTTTTGCCCTTTCTTCCTGTGAAAGATTCAGTGACGAAAAATGGCTGGGTTAAAAACTTCTCAAGCTTTCTGGCCCTCATGACAATCATGCGATCTTCATAACTCAATTGTGCCATTCCAAGCATAGCAATGATATCCTGCAACTCTTTATATTTTGTCAATATTTCTTTTACTTCTTTTGCAATATTGTAATGATCCTCTCCTATGATCGAAGGGTCAAAAAGTTTAGAATGTGACTCAAGGGGATCGATTGTGGGGTACAAGCCCTTTGAAGCACGAGAACGAGAGAGTATGACGGAGGTATCCAAATGAGAAAAAACAGAAGCAACACCGGGATCGGTAATATCATCAGCAGGTACATAGATCGCCTGTACCGATGTGATTGACCCCTCGTTAGTTGATGCGATACGCTCTTCAAGTTCAGCGATCTCACTGGAAAGAGTTGGCTGATATCCGACCCGGGAAGGAATTCTTCCCAGCAGTGTTGATATCTCCTGTCCCGCCTGGATAAAACGGTAAATATTATCGATGAGAAACAGAACATCTTTATGCTCTTCGTCTCTAAAATACTCTGCCATAGTAAGCGCAGTTAAAGGTACCCTATAGCGAATACCGGGAGATTCATTCATCTGCCCAAAAACCATGATCGTTTTATCCATCAAGCCGGACTCTTTCATCTGTTCATAGAGCTCATGCCCCTCTCTGATCCTCTCTCCAACCCCTGCAAAAAGGGATACTCCCTGATGCAAAGAGACAGACTTATGGATAAACTCCATCAGCAAAACAGTTTTTCCGACACCAGCCCCACCAAAGAGTCCAACTTTTCCTCCTTTGATAAATGGAGAGAGCAGATCAATGATCTTGATACCCGTTTCATAAATTTTAATGTCGCCGCTCTGTTTTGATATCTCTAAAGATGGCTTGTGAATAGTATTATATTTTGAAAACTTGCTCTCTTCTGCGTCAATGGCAAACCCAAGTGCGTTAAAAACCCTGCCCAGGGTCTCTTCTCCCACTGGAACTTCTATATGTTTATAGGTGCGTTTTATTTGCATTCCCTTTTTTACACCCTGCATATACCCAAGTACAATAGCACGGACTGTATGTGTGTCTATCTGTTTTTGTGTCTCAAAGTAAAGCTTTCTGTCGCTGTCTACCAGCTCAAGTGCTTCATAAATAAAAGGAAGCTCATGCTCAAAGTAAATATCGCATATCGTTGAACTTAAAGCTATGATAATACCATTCATAATAAAGTCCTTCTTTTTATTTTATTATAGCCAAATGAGAGTTTCTAGCAAATGCATCGTGTTCTTTTAACCTCTTTTAAAACATTTTTATTCTATCATGTATAAAATAACAATAAGAGATTATGATGATTGAAAATGTTTTCCCGACAGTAAAATTTGAAATAAAGACTTCAGTACTTACGATCCCTGTAACAGATACTGTGATCACCGCATGGATGATTATTGTTATATTGGCTATTTTGTCATTTGTGATAAGCAGAAGATTATCAATCTTCAACCCTTCAAAGATGCAGATTTTTGCAGAGAAGATCGTAATAGCCATAAAAGAGACGCTAGAGGGGTCTTCAAGTATCCCTGCATGGACATTGGTACCGTTCATCGGTACCATATGGATTTATGTCGGCTTTATGAATCTGATATCGGTTATTCCTTATTTTCATAACCCCACAAGAGATTTGAGCACAACGGCTGCACTTTCAGTCATAGCTTTTTTTTCAATTCACTATTATGGTATAAAATTTAACGGCTTTAAAAGGTATATGAAAAGGTATATCGAGCCTTCGGTATTTTTGCTTCCGTTCAACCTGTTTGCAGATATTTCAAGAATATTTGCGATGGCGATGCGGCTTTTTGGTAATATGCTGAGCTGGGAAATGATCGTTGCAATTTTGATCGCTCTTGTAGGCTTTCTGGTCCCAGTACCTATGATACTGCTTAGTATTGTGGGGGATGTTTTACACGCTTTTCTTTTTGGGCTATTGACCTACATCTTTATTATAGGCGGCATCCAAGCAGAAAAACTTGAATCAACTAAGGAGAAAAAAAATGGATAGTATGACTATAATCGTTGCAGTGTCGATCATCACTGCGGGCTTGACGATCGCAATAGGCGGATACGGACCTTCACGCGGTGAAGCTGATGCACTCACTAAAGCAATAGAGACCATAGGAAGACAGCCTGAATCAGCCAATGAGATCACCCGTCTACTTTTTGTTGGTATGGCAATGGTTGAATCAGTAGCAATTTATTCGCTGGTTATCGCGCTTATCATCTTGTTTGCCAACCCTTTGCTTAGTTTAGTCGTGAAATAAGCGTTATGTTTAACTGGTGGACTTTTTTATTTCAGACGATTAACTTTTTTATTGTTTTGTATATTTTATACAGACTCTTTTTTACCCCTTTGAAAAATATTATTCAAAAACGGGATGAGAGCATCAATAAACGTTTGGAAGAGCTGCAATCCGGTGAGAAGAAACTAGAAGAGCAAGCGCAGAGTTATCAGGATAGACTCATAGAGATAGATATTTTAAAAGACAAAGAACTCAGTATTGCAAGAAAAGAGGCGGAGCAGGAGAAAAACCGTCTTCTAGAGGAAGCAGAGAAAGAGCTTGATAAAGAGAGACTCAAGCAAAAAAGCATACTGGAACTTGAGAGAAAAAAAGTAGACAGTGATATTAAAGAACAAAGTTTACAATTTAGTCTTGATTATCTTGAGAGATTTGCAGGTGAACTGATTGATGAAGAAATGCATCAAAAACTTATTGAAAAATTCCTTTATAAGCTGAAAAGTACAAGTGAAAATGAAATAGCAGTATTAAAAAAAGAGATGAAAACCAAAGAGTGTGAGATCAAGCTCTTCACCCCGCTGAAGATAAAAGAGGAAACTATGCGTATGATCAGAGAGGCACTTGAGAATATCTTCGATATAAAAACAGTCTCTCTAAAGATCCTTACTGAATATTCTCTCATTGGCGGCATAAAACTTGGGATAGAAAATAAGATAATCGATGGTTCAATCCAGGAAATGTTGAAGCAGCTAAAAGATGAAGTTGCCAAAGAGTTATAATATGGAAACAAAAAAACAAATCGATCAAACATTTGAAAAACTGTACCGGATATCTCATCAATTTACACCAAAAATCACTATCAATGAGGAAGGATATATCTCCCAGATCAGTGATGGTATAATAGAGGTTAAGGATCTTTCTCATGTCGCTTACTTTGAACTTTTAAAACTTCCGCACAATCTTTTTGCTTTAGCCCTCAATATCACAAAAGATGCTGTACGAGCTGTTGTTTTAGGTGACTATACCTCTCTTAATGTCAAAGATGTAGTAACCTGCACCGATCAAAGTATCTCTATCCCTGTCGGGTACGAACTGTTAGGCAAGGTGATCGATCCTCTCTCAAATCTGATTGATGGAAAAAAAGAGATAAAAACAAAAGAGTATTATCCTATTGAAAGAGAAGCGGTTAAACTCATGGAGCGTGATTTTGTCAATGAACCGCTTTATACCGGTATAAAAATTATTGATGCGATTATACCCATAGGAAAAGGACAGAGGGAGCTTATCATATCGGATGCATCTTTGGGAAAAACTTCCATTGCAGTCAATACCATTATTAACCAAAAAAATAAAAATGTTTACTGCATCTATGTTGCTATCGGACAAAAAAAAGCGCAGATTGCCAGAGTGATCCATGACTTAAAAAAAAGTGATGCACTTTCATATACTGTCATTGTGGCAGCGCCAGCAGATGCAGCAACGGGTATGAAATTTATAGCCCCTTATTCGGGCTCTGCAATCGCAGAATTTTTTGCCGATCAGGGGAAGGATGTTTTAATCGTTTATGATGATCTGACCAAACACGCAGATGTGTACAGAAGCATCTCCTTGCTCCTTGAAATTCCGCCTGGTCGTGAAGCGTATCCGGGAGATATCTTTTTTATCCACGCAAAACTTCTTGAGAGAGCCGGAAATAGGGCTGATCAGTATAAAGGTGGTTCAATCACGGCTCTTCCTATCATAGAAACTCAGGCAGGAAGAATGTCTGACTATATCCCTACCAACCTCATTTCGATAACAGATGGTCAGATCTATCTCGATCGCGAACTTTTCAACAAAGGCTTACTTCCTGCTATTAATATAGGCAGATCAGTATCTCGTATCGGGTCTAAAGCGCAGGTACCGGCACTCAAGAAAATGGCAATCAAGCTTAAGCTTGATTACTCACAGTTTCTGGAGGTTGAAATTTTTACAAAATTTGGAGCAAAAGTAGAAGAAGAGACACAGAAACTGATTGTCAGAGGAAAAGCACTCAGGATTGCACTCAAACAGGATCGTTTGGAACATATCAGTATGCCGATGCAGGTAGCGATATTTTTTCTTCACAATGAAAGCTATCTTGAGAAGTTACCATTGGAACAAATAGAACTGTTTATAGATAAATTCAGTATCTATCTGCAGGCACAACATCAAGATATTTTACAGGCTATAAAAACAGCAAATGATATAGACAACTATTTGATGGATCAATTGAAAACAGCTGCAGATACATTTGTAAAAGAGTGGCAGCCATGATCGCATCTTTGCAACTAAAAAGAAAACTGCAAAGTGCCAAGGAGATTGAAGAGATCGTCTCATCGATGAAAGTATTTGCCAATTTTAATGTGCAAACAGCCAAAAAGAGTCTCACTCCTTTGCGTATTTACCAGAATACTATTGAAGATTCGTTTGGAGATATTATCACGCTTTTTCCACATCTGATAAAAGAGAGTCTAAACGATAAGAAGAGAACAATTTTTGTGATCTTCTTGTCACAGGAAGCACTTTGCGGTTTTTTTAACGAAGATATTTTAAACTTTTTTGAAAAAATTCCGCACGAAAATGATATCACCATTATCTTGGGCAAAAATGGTGCACAGGAAGTAAATTCAAGAAAGATCACATACAAGCATTATCTGAACGGTACCTCTAGTGTTGAGGCTATAGAGACCCATGCAATTGAACTTTCCTCCTATCTGATAGAAATATTTGAAAAAGAGCGCTTTGATAAAATAACCCTCATACACGCAGAACATGAAATAGGAAGTTATAAAATTGTTAAAAAAATGGTTTTGCCTCCTGATTTTTTAAAATTAGAGAAACAATCACTACAAAAAGAGCCACTTTTGTATCTAAAATCTGAAGATATTTTACACTCACTGATAAAAGAGTATTTGCATATCCTAATATACAGGGCATTCATAGAGTCTGTTGCCAGTGAAAATCAGTCAAGACTGAATGCAATGGTACATGCTAGCAATACAATCAAAGAGAGAGAAAAGCTTTTGACACAAGAGCTAAATGTCCATCGCCAGCAAGAGATCACAGATGAACTACTGGAGATAATAAATACCTATCGTTCGATGACTTCATAACATAGTTATTAAAGCAGATGATTACTCTAGTTCATATTGGCAAAAGGATAACGTGATGAAAGTGGATAAACTAGGTTTAAAAGAGTTAATAGCCATAGGTGTCGGTGGAATGATTGGCGGTGGTATATTTTCAGTTATGGGTCTGGCAGTTGGCATCACGGGAAATGCAGCACCTATTGCATTTTTGTTGGGCGGCATATTAGCACTCATTATGGGCTACTCTTATGTCAAGCTTGCCGTAGCATTTCACAGTGATGGTGCCAGTTTCACTTATCTCGAGTATGCATTCCCCCAACACAAATTTATCGGAACTATTACGGGTTGGATCGTTATCATTGGCTACATCGGTACACTGGCACTTTATGCATTTACGTTTGGTGCATACGGTGCTGTACTTTTAGGTGAACCCGATGGAATTGTTCGGCAGATGCTTTCTGTAGGGATAGTTCTTTTTTTTATGATGATCAACTTGATCGGAACTAAAACATTAGGCAAGGCAGAAGACTTGATCGTATATGGGAAGATCATTTTATTGGGACTGTTGGCGTTTGCCGGTATGCAAAGTATTGAAACTGAACAACTAACACCTGTATTTGATCATGGATTTATTTCTGTCTTTATGGCAGCTGCACTCATTTTTGTCGCCTATGAAGGGTTTCAGCTGATAACCAATGGGGTATGCGAAACACAAAATCCGCAAAAAAACATTTCACGGGGTATCTACGGCTCTATAGCTATAGTTACATTGATCTATGTAGTACTTTCTATAGTTGCGGTGGGCTCACTTAGCGACGTTGAGCTGATAGCAGCAAAAGAGTATGCTCTCGCTGCTGCTGCGGAACCTTCGATGGGGAATGCCGGCCGTATAATTGCGAGCATCGCTGCTCTTTTAGCCACAGCATCCGCTATCAATGCTACCATGTTTGGGGCATCCCGGATGATGGAAGTAATGACAACAGAGCATGAGCTGCCAAATGCTTTTTCTTTTCGAAATCGTGAAAAAGTACCTTGGATTGCTGTTGTGACACTGGCAATTTTAGCGGTACTTTTTACCTATTTTGGAAGCCTTGAATTGATTGCTTCATTTTCAAGTTTGACATTTTTACTTGTATCCTTTGCAGTAAATATAGCCAACTATAGGCTACGCCATAAAACTAAAGCTAACCCATATTATATTATTTTGGGAAGTACATTGCTTCTCTTTACTATTGGCACACTGGTATTTTATTTAGCTATGCATTCGCCGGAAAAACTTATGTGGATTGTTTGTATTTATACAGTGCTTATATTATTGGAAATCATAAATCAAAAATTTATCTATAAGTCTTCAATATAAAGATCTAATAAAAGGCACCAGGTTTTTTGACATTACGATAGATTAAAATAGATAAAGGAATATATAGAGTGCTGATCGGTTCATGCAAAAACATAAGTTTCAAAAAGCAGAACCGATTTCAATAGATATACGAAGGTATTTATAGTGTAACTGAAGCTGTCCAAATACCGTGTAGGTTACAACCTGCTTTTGAAGTGAGTGTTTTTACCTTGTCAAGTTTCACTGCAAAAGTTGCAAAACCTCTTGAGATATCCGCTTCGAGTGTACTTTTTCCCACAAGTTTGTCATCTGCGTATAGGGTGATAAAGTCTATCCAGTGGTCAGGTGTACTAGGATGAATGATGCCTCCTTGACCTATGGTTATCTCTACAGTGGTGTATCCGCTGGCGTCTTTTTCTTTTACTGTGATCTGCGGTAAATGTTTAAGTTCAAAATCAGTTGGTTTTGCAGCATTTTTAGGTTTCATTTCTGCACGGTTCATAGCGGGATTTGCTTCCGTTGCCTGAGCACCTACAGCCACTGTGGCAACTGCGATACCTGCAATTTTTAATATGTCTCTTCTTTTCATGAATTTTCCTTATTTATATATTATTTTGATTGAGTATAGCAATCAAAGACTAAAAATTTTCTTAAGACTCGGGTAAAAAAATATCAAAAAAATAAAAGTTATTTGAACAACTTTATGTTTCCAATCTTTTTGCATAGAGCAAAAATACTATCCCTACAAATACAATAAACGCCGTCACATAAAGTGTAGCATTGTAATTGCCGAAATGTTCTATGAGCGCGACACTGTAAAGTGGAGCAGCGACTTGGCCTATACCATAAGCTGCAGTCATTGCCCCCATGAGAACTACCGGGTTTTTCCCAGCCAGTTGACCGCCAAGATTCATAAAGAGTGCTACAAGGCCTATGAAAGAAGCACCATAAAGTGCACCACTGAGTAAGTTTAAATATATATTTGTACTAAATGTAGGTATGAGAATACCTATGATCTGTAGAGTCATAGCGATGATGATGACATTGACGCTTCCATAGTTGTGAGCGAGTCTCATCCAGAGTATAGAAGAGGGGATACCTGCGATACCTACGATAAGCCAACCAAGATTTCCATAACCCTCTAAGCCCTCAAGAGAGTTAATAATATCCGGTAAAAAAGTCCCTTGAACCACAAAACCCACACCTTCAGTAAAATAGGCCAAGATCAGAAGAATGACATAGGTAGAAAATATCGATTTTGAGAGTGAATGTTTGACCGCTTCTTTTTTAATCACTTTATCAAAAGATAAAATATATATAGTGTAAAAAGAGACGATAAAAGCGAAAATAGACAAAGCAAGCCAAGCATCAGACCATGTGCCCTTGGTTAGGATATATTGGCTGATGAGCTCAGATAAGACTATGGCAAAACCAATACCACTGAAGTGTATACCCATAGCTTTTGTTTTATTGTCAAAGTTTAGCTTGACCATCACTAAAGCCCCACCAACTATAAGGACCATAGCCGAGCCAAATCCGGCTATAACTCTTGAGACCAACCATAGTGCTTCATTAGTGGTTGTAGCGAGCACAAGTGTTGTAAGAATGCTTAGAATCATACCGATCCTAAAGTATTTTACTTTTGTGTTGATATCTTTGATAAATATAGAAAAAACAGCACCCGCTAAATACCCTGCAAAGTTGAATGATGCCAATACACCGGCATAGGTAAGTGATAGGAAGTCTTCAAGCATAAAGGGAAGAAGTGAAGTAAAAGCAAATCTTGCTACACCCACACCTACCACTATGGCCAGTATGCCAGCGAAGAGTATGGCAGTGTTATTGTTTTTATCTAGAAGGGCTTTAATCATAATTGTCTTTTTTCAGATTATAGTAAAGTAGACTTAATGATTAATATTAAATTTAATATTAATGCGCTATTGGGAGTTATTTACATGATTTTGGATAATAATACTATATGTTTTACTTATAAGTCTTGACTTTTATGACACTGTGTGATATCATTTAATAAAGTTGAGTCTACAACTATAAAGGTGACTTATAAAAGGAGTCAGTATGACATCTAGTAAAGATATGAAATATTACACAAAAGAAGAGGGGAAAGACAGGATAATTTGTCTACTCTGTCGCCATTCTTGTAAACTGAAAGAAGGACAGGTAGGTATTTGCGGTGTCAATAAAAATGTGGATGGAGAGCTCAAAACACTTGTTTATGACCATCCCATCGCAGTGCACGTTGACCCTGTAGAGAAAAAACCACTCAATCATGTGTTGCCAAGAACTACAGCACTCTCATTTGGAACAGTAGGGTGCAACTTCAAATGTCCATTCTGTCAAAATTGGGATATCTCTCAAGAGCATCAAGTGAATGAAGATATAAAAGTAAGCCCTGAAGAGATGGTAGAGTTGGCACTTTCACATGGTGCAGAGTCCATTGCGTATACCTATAATGAGCCGACGATTTTTTACCCTTATGCCAAAGATATCGGTCTCATCGCTAAAGCAAAAGGACTCAAAAACCTCTTTATTTCTAATGGTTTTGAATCACCAGAGGTCATAGACGATATGGCAAGCTGGGTCGATGCTGCAAACATCGATCTAAAAAGCTGGGATGATGCCTATTATAAAAAGGTACTCAAAGGCGGACTTGAAGAGGTAAAAGATACACTCAAAAGAATGATAGAAGCTGGCATATGGGTTGAGATTACAACACTACTCATCGAAGGTGAGAATGACAGTGACAAAGATCTGGAAGAAATGGCAGCGTTCATTGCCAATGATCTTGGCAAACATGTTCCGTGGCACTTAAGTGCTTTTCATCCGGACTATAAAATGCTTGATCACGAGAAAACGAAACTTGAAACACTTCTGCGTGCGAAAAAGATAGGTCAAGATGCAGGGCTTCACTATATCTACCTTGGGAACGTACCTGTGCATGCAGATACACACTGTCCAGATTGTGGAGAGCTGATTATAGACCGTTCAGGATATAATGTGACGGTCAATACCTTAGAGGATGGACACTGTCCTAGGTGTCACAGAGTGATAGAAGGAGTATGGTCATGAGTACAAGAGAAGCAGCAGTTGCCGGACAATTTTATCCATCTAATCCTGATGAGATTCAATCGATGCTAGAGCATTATAATCAAATACTGGATACAGATCTCAAAGACAAGGATAGTGTTTTACATCTCAAACCAAGAGCAGTCATTGTGCCGCATGCAGGGTATGTTTATAGTGGCTTTACAGCAAACATAGCATTAAGACTGCTAGCCAATTCAGATGTTAAACGTGTTGTGATTATAGGCCCTAGTCATCGCGTTTATCTCAAGGGTACCAGTATCTCTGAATTTGATACTTACCACACGCCATTAGGTGCGTTGTATATCGATAAATTTCTTGTGGCAGATCTCAAAGAAAGATTTGATCTTGACTTCATACCCGAAGCACATCATGAGCACAGTACAGAAGTACAGGTACCTTTTGTGAAAACATATACACCGGATGTATCGGTTGTTGAGTTAGTCTATGGTGATGAATCACCTGAAAAACTGGCAGAGGTGATCGAATATCTTCTTGATGATCCTGAGACAGCAGTAGTCATCAGTACCGATCTTAGTCACTATTATGATATCAAAAAGGCCAATGCACTTGATAGTATCTGTTTGGATGCGGTTAAGAAACTGAGTACGGTTGAGTTACATGAAGGATGTGAAGCTTGCGGAAAAATCGGTGTGGAAGCTATGCTGATCTCTGCGAAAAAGAACGGCTTGAAATCAATACTGCTTGATTATCGTACAAGTGCAGATGCCAGTGGAGATGAATCACAGGTGGTAGGTTATATGAGTGCCGCATTTGTGGAGTAACAGATGAAAACAATGCATGATCTTGTTGATGATATGATCTTCTCAAACATGCTGAAGAGTCCACAGATCATTGATGCGTTTAGGGCAATAGACAGAAAATATTTTGTGCCATCATCATTTGCAGAACACACGTACATAAATGCCCCGATACCTATAGGAAATAGCCAAACTATCTCTCAACCTTCTACGGTAGCCTTTATGCTGGAACAACTTGCGCCTCAAGAAGGGGATAAAGTGCTTGACATTGGATCAGGTTCAGGATGGACAACAGCACTACTATGTCATATCGTCGGAGAAAAAGGCAATGTTATGGGACTTGAAAGGGTAGGTGCATTGGTGGAACTGGGATGGGAAAACCTATCTAAGTTTCATTTTGGCACTCACTGCCACATAGAAAGAGCAGGAGATAAGCTCGGTCGTCCAGATGAACAGTTTGACAGGATTCTTGTCTCTGCATCTGCTGATGCCATCCCAGAGGAGCTCTTTTTACAGTTAAAGATTGGTGGTATACTGGTTATACCCATAAGAAATTCCATCTTTAAATTCACAAAGATCTCGGAAACACAGATGGAAGAAGAAGAGTTTTATGGCTTTGTATTTGTTCCATTGATATATTAATTATATTTTTACCAAATTATATATATCTTTTCGTCTGTCTTTTAAATTTTTAACACTACCAAACTGATTTAATTCTCGAAGTAAATCAATATCAACATCCGCAATGAGTATCATTTCACTGTTTGGTATTGCTTCAGACTTGATCCCGTTTGGTGGAAAAGCAAAATCAGAGGGGGTAAATACTGCAGATTATGCATACTGAATATCCATATTATGAACATTTGGAAGGTTTCCAACACTTCCGGCAATGGCAACATAACACTCATTTTCAATAGCTCTTGCATGAGAACAGTGTCTTACTCTTGAGTAGCCATGTTGTGTATCTGTTAAAAATGGAACAAATAAAATATCCATACCGTCATCCGCAAGTAGACGACTTAACTCTGGAAATTCAGAGTCATAACAGATAAGTATTCCTATTTTCCCACAATCAGTATCAAAAGTTTTTAAATTGTTTCCACCCTGCATACCCCATTGTAGATAACCTTTTAAGATTTTTGATGGATGAAAATCATTTGACATTTGAAAATTAAGAACAGGATCGTGAATCTCTTTTCTTTTTACTTTTTCAATTGATTTCTTGATATGTATGGTAGTGAGAGAACCTATCATAATCGACGATTATTGAGAGTGCGGATCCGGCAATTTTTCCATCAACTTTGATAACAATTTGACCTTCAGGGAATTTTTTTATCAAGGATTGAATTTCACTTTCTTTCCAATAAGCATCTGGCATAGATTTGTATGCCATGAGCATAGCCTCTTTTAGTTCATTGGCATCATTGATATTTAAATATTCCAGGGTGATATTTTCTATATCATGTGGTTCCATTTTTATGTTCCTGTTGTAAGTTTTTATTTTGCTGTGTTTAGCCACTTTGATCTAATGGATTTATCTTGCTTTCTCTTCAGAATGCAGTATCGTCAATATCTTGTGTTTCATCGATAATTTCGTTTTTACTCTCTTTGTTTTCTACTTTTTTTGCTTCTGCTCTGTCTTTTACTTTACTTTTTGTTTTTGTTTTTGTTTCAGCCTCTTTAGTAACAGCCTCTACTTTGTTTTTTGTTGGTTTATTCTTTTTTTTATCAGGTTCTACAGTATCAGAACTACACCCCGCTATTAATAATAGTGCACCTGCTGCTATCAAAAAACTGATTTTCTTTATTATCATGCTCATACTCTCTTGTAATTAATATGGTATTATACCATTTCGCTAGAATAAATGCTTAGAGATAAGTATCTATAAAGTCTTCTATTTATTACAATTATTATCTTTAATATCGGCGGGTAAAAATATATTTCTGAAGAAGTAGCAAAAGGCTTGATGAAGCTAATATAAAGGGTTTTTTATGCGCTGTTTCTCTTGTTCAAAAATAAGTTTACCTATCATTTGTAAAACATGCGAAGAACAACTGTTTGTACCCACCATAAGCACACGAAAAGTAGGGACACTTGATGTCATTAGCTTTTTCAAATACTCCAGTCTTGAAACACTTCTGCACAGCAAACACAAACCAGAAGGTTACCGTATCTATAAATCATTAGCGAAGATGACGATGAAACCGTTCATTGAAGAATTTATTGAGTCTGATGACAGAGATGTGTATATCGTAGGTATAGATGAATATGTCAAAAGCGGCTATGCTCATGTGGCACTTCTAACACGAGCTATGAGAACGAAGTACAGCATACCACAGCACAGTGCTCTTATGGCACAAAACAGAGTGAACTATTCGGGTAAAAGCTTACAATTTCGTTTGGAAAACCCAAGAAAGTTTGTCTATAAAGGCAAGTCAAACATTGACGTGATACTTGTAGATGACATCATCACCACAGGTATCACACTACAGGAAGCACAAAAGACACTAATGGCTCATGAAGTAAATGTCCTCTTTGCCTTGACACTGGCTGATGTGGAAGAGTCATAATATAATCTGACAGGTCACTTCACACTCTTTTTATTTGAAATCTATGGCTATCTTCGAGACAAAAAACTATAAATACCTAACGATAGAATAATCAAAGCAATACCAATAATAAGATAAAGCGCATATATCATCTGAGTATAATCATGTAAAGCAATTTTAAATACAACCATCAACGCCTCAATAGAAAGTGCGATAATAATAGCAACAGAGAACTTTGTTAAGACATTCGCATCTTCATTTTCTTTACTGTAATTTTTGAAAAATACTTCCCTTTCTAAAATCGTTTTAGCAAGGTCAAAGATGGCAAGTCCCAAAGTAAGTGCAACAATAGGCTTAAAAATAGCATCAAGTGAAAAATCCCCACTGATAAAAATACTTGACATATAGCTAAATAGTGCATATATAATGGCAAGAAATGCAAATGCCATCAGTGAAAAACTGACTGTCTTGTAAAAGAATTTTGTAAAACTGTTAAACGAAGGATTAAGCTCTACTAAACCAAGTCTTCCAAGTAAGGCAGATAGTCTAAAATCCATAAAAACATATTTGTCTTCTTCTTTTTTCATCACTGTAATACAAGTGTGTCCCGTTGCCGAACTGATGTAAGGAGTACTTATGGAAAACTCATCATCTTTTTTCATTACCTTTGTACTCATATAAGATCTATTTTTGTCTTTTTCCGATACATCAATTTTATTTCGAAAAAAATTTGGAGTACTTTGGTTAAAATCTAAATCCGTTACATAGATTAACTCGGTAGAAGGAAAAGTTTGAAAAATATTTTTATAATTATTCGCTTCTTCTACCAATAATGAGCCATTGTTTCTTAACGTTGTAATGATAAATTTTTCAATATCTTCTTGATTGTCTTCATATACATTTATAAATTCTTTCATCATTTTCCTTGATTTCAATACGTAATCATAGCCAAATACATCTTTGATAGTTTGGACAAACAGATCAATGTCAAAATCAGATATGCCTTTAAATCTTGTAATTTATTTATAAATAGATACTATCTAGTTTAATACAGCGTTGACAACTATTTCTAATAAATGTAAGTATTATCCTACATTTATTTACATCATTTAAGACTATAATTTAAGGGGAGGCTTACAAAATATATGTAAAATATAATTTCTAATATTAATAAATAAAGAAAGATGAGGTATTTTTTTGCTAAAAAATCCAAACTATTTGTCCGCTTCTTGGATGATCCCTGTAAGTCTCATTATTTTACTTGTCTTTATACGTTTTAATCTAAACTATCTTCTGTTTCATTCCCTTGCAGAGTACTTTGCCATTTTTGTGAGTCTGGGCATAGCACTAATAACATACTATACATATGAATTTACAAAGAACAGATATTTACTTTTTATAGGATTAGGTTATTTCTGGATTTCTATTTTAGATACACTACATACTCAGACCTATCTGGGAATGTCTCTTTATAATATTGATCATCCAAATACATCTACGACTTTTTGGGTATTCTCTCGTCTGTTGGAAGCAAGTATATTATTGTTGGCTCCTTTTATGAGACGTAGAGAATTTAAAATATATTTAATAACATTTATATTTGCAATTATTACATCTATAATAATTGTTATTGCTATGTTTTTTCCGCTTAATTTAATAGTTACGGGAGAAGGTTTAACCACTTTAAAAATAAATCTTGAGTTTCTTATTATTGCCATCTTATTAGTTGCACTATATATCAATAAAAAATATATCAACGAATTTACTCATACTATTAAGAAAGCCATTACCTGGAGTATACTTTTTACGATACTTGCAGAGATATCATTTACACTATATAACGATGTTTATGGAGTAATGAACGTTATTGGACATAGTTTCAAGTTTGTGTCATTTTGGATACTACTGCAAGCCATCATTAAGACATCATTGGAAGAACCTTTTAGAGTCATGCAACAAGGTTCTACTACTTACAATGCCATTCCACTCCCCTCTATTGTGGTGGATAAATATGGAATAATACGACAAGTTAATAAAGCTGCTTGTGATCTCATAGATAAAGATATATCAGTTATTGTAGGCTCTAGAAATCATCAACTGTATCATCCTGCTAATTTAAATGAAGAGGATTGTCCCGTCTGTCAAGCTATTTCGAAAGGTGATACCTTAGATGGTTTTGAATTGACTGACAAAGATTCAAATACCGTAAAACAATACTCGCTTAGCCCCATAAAAAGCCAAGAAGATAATGTGCAAGGTATGGTCCAAGTTAGTGTGGACATCACAAAAAGAAGAAAGATAGAGATTGAATTAGAAGTACAGAAAGAAGTTCTAAGGTATCAATCGCATTATGATAAATTGACTAATCTTCCTAATCGAGTCTTATTACTAGATAGGCTTATCCATGCGATAAACAAACCCAAGCATTATGATTCAAAGTTTGCTTTATTAGTCATAGACCTTGACCAATTTAAACAGATCAATGAAACATTAGGCCATCCAATTGGTGACAAAGTATTGAAAATCTTTAATGAAACACTTCGAGAGTGCATTCACGAAGAAGATACATTATCCAGAAGCGAAGGAAATGAATTTACCATTCTTCTTGAAGATATACAATCTATAGAAATCGTCTCAATGTTTGCACAAAAGATTATGGATGAAACAGGTAGATCATTATATATTGATGGAAATACTGTACATATATCTGTTAGTATAGGTATTAGTCTTTATTCTGCAGATTCTACAGATCCCTATGACTTACTCAAATATGCAGACAGTGCTATGTATAAGGTAAAAGCTGAGGGTGGAAATAATTTTAAATTTTACTCTTTTGAATTAACTCAAATAGCTATGAATAAAATTACGATGCAAAATGATTTAAGAGAGTCCCTGAAAAATGAAGATTTTGAAGTGTACTATCAACCTCAAATAAAAGTGTCAAATACTAAAGAAAAATTAGTTGGAGTAGAAGCATTAGTAAGGTGGAATCATCCAAAATTAGGAATTGTGTCACCTATTGACTTTATTCCCCTTGCTGAAGAGACCGGTATGATTATTGAACTTGATAGACAGGTAATGAAGATGGCTATAGCACAAGTAGAGCAATGGTACAAAGAAGGATTAAATCCGGGAATTTTATCTCTAAACCTTGCAATGAAACAGCTTCAGAAAGATGATTTTATAGATGTAGTCAAGAAAATAATAGTAAATTGTGGATGTAAAAATCAAGATCATATAGCCTTTGAAATAACCGAAAGTGACTTGATGAGAGATCCTGAGTCTTCTATAGAAAAATTAAATGCACTTAAAAAGTTAGGCATTGAAATAGCAATTGACGATTTTGGAACCGGATACTCATCCTTATCATATTTGAAACGCTTACCTGTGAGCAAGTTAAAAATAGACCAATCATTTACAAAAGGTCTTCCTGATGATAAAGATGATGTAGCTATAGTAAAAGCGATAATATCACTTGCAGAAAACCTTAATATGAGCATTATTGCTGAAGGTGTTGAGACGAAAGAACAAAAAGAATTTATGGTTCTAAATGGCTGTAATGAGATTCAGGGCTATTTTTATTCCAAGCCGTTGTCCAGTGATGATATGAAAAAATTTATGCTTGTATTTCAATAATTCTACTGTATATTTTCGGTAAATTTAGCATCTTCTTCGGGTCAAGCCCGAGGATGAGTGAAGAGAAATATATGTTTAAATCTTTCCTTCCAAAAAGTGTGTAAATATCTCAGACACCAAGTCAATGCGCTCTTCAAAACTCTTCTTTGATGCTCTTTCATGTACCGTATGATCACCGTCACCGTAAGGTCCCCAGCCATCCAGTGTTGCTACACCTTGGGATGAGATGATGTTGGCATCGCTGACCCCACCTCTTTTTTCTGTAGGAAGTTGGATGTTGCAAAGGGTGTTGATGTGGTCTATAAAAGTTTGTTGCTCAGGAGAGGGTTGCATCACGTCTCTTTGGATACCTCCTGAAAGTGTTGATTTTGTCCCCTCAACATGTGAATGTGCGACTATCTCATCTACAGCTTTAAGCACTCTGTCTCTTTCCTCTATGTCGGTATATCGTACTTCAAAAGTAAGATGGGCTTTAGGTGAAATGGTATTGGCGCCTATACCTCCAGAGAGTTTACCGACATTGACCGTAGTTTGTTTTTCCAAGTCTGTTAAGGCCACAAGCTGTATGAGTTTATGTGCAGCTTCAAGGTTGGCATCGGCACCATCGTTGTAGTGGTTCCCTGCATGTGCGGCTATACCTTCTATGTCTATGAAAAAAGTACCGACACCTTTGCGTCCCACTACCACTTCATCATGTAACCCTGCTGCTTCAAAGACCATGCAGTAGTCATAGTCCTTTGCCAGTTTTGCTGAGAGGTGCTTAGAGTCATCACTGCCTGTCTCTTCATCACTTACCAGCAGGAAGTCAATGTTGTGTATCTCTCCATAGGTATTGAAGGCATTTCTGAGTGCTTGGAGGGCTACATAGTTACCCCCTTTCATGTCACATACTCCCGGTCCGTATATCCAATCATCATCTTCTTTAAACGCTTCAAAAGTATCTGGAGGGAAAACGGTGTCCAAATGGCCTAAAAGAAGTAATTTTTTACCTTCTCTGTGTGAAGAGATGAGATGCAAATGGTCTCCTATTTCTTCTCTTGGATAGCGTGTAAGTGTATAGCCTAATTCTCGTACCCAGTAGGAAAATATCTCACCATTTTTATCAACACCTTCTTTATTTTTTGTCCAGGAGTTGATCTCTATGATCTTTTGTAATTCATCAAAATTTTGTTTACTCATTGTTCCCTCTATAATTGCCCATAGTTAAGGCATATTTTTAGTTTTCTCTAAATATATTTTAGTAAAATATAGTATAGTAATAGATTAGCTCTCAAATAAAAGGAGTAAGGATGTCAAGAAAAATCGGTATGTGGCTTTACAGTAATAGCGGTGGTGATAAGATTCAACAGAAGATTGTCAAAAAACTCAAAGAGAGAGATATCGAAACCGTTATGGACATTAACCTTCGCCACGCTGTGGCGAAGAATGGACATATCTTGCATAAAAAGCTCAAAGTAGATGAACTTGACCTCTTTTTCTCTTATAATGCAGGAGAGCAGACACAGTACCAGATTTTTCTCTATCAGGCACTGAACCGTGTGATACCGATGATCAATTCTTATGAGGCTTTTGCTCTGACTGAAGACAAGTTTCAAACGTCTTCTTTACTCCAGCACCACGGTATAGCTACAGCAGAATTTCAACTTTGCCATAGAGAGGATAGTAAACAACTGCAAAAGATCATGAACAAGTGGAGTAAGATGGTGTATAAGCCTACTGATGGGTGGGGAGGAGCAGGACTTACTAAAATTGAAAACCAACTTGCACTAGATATGTTGTTGCCTCTTCTTAACCAGATGGATTTACGGTTTATCTATGTAGAGAAATTTGTCAAGTACGACAACACAGATTTTCGTGTAGATATCGTCGATGGTGAGTTTGTCGGTTGTTATGGACGTAAAGCGAGTAAAAAAGACTGGCGTACAAATGTAACCAGTGGTGGTTCAGTCTTTTTAAGAGAACCCAATGATGAGGTTATTGCATTAGCGAAGAAGGCAGCAAAAGTGTGTGGTACAGACATTGCGGGAGTGGACATCATCTATGATATGGAGAGAGAAAAGTATATAGTACTTGAAGTCAACGGTATACCAGCGTTTGCAACACCGGAACAAGAGAAGATGGGACTAGACTTTAATAAGAAGAAAATTGACTTGATCGTAGAGATGATCGATAGAAAAACAGCTAAAGCGTAAAAGGAATACTAAATGGCAAAAAAACAAAAGAACGAAAAACTACCAAAAATAGGGATGCTCTATCTTGATTATGTATTGAGGTTTTTTGACAAGTCGAATTTTAGGGGTTGGCCTGATAAGATAGAGACAGTCACCTACCAGTGGAAAAATGATAAAGACCGTTTTGTAAGAGAAGTAAAGAGTAAGAAGATAGACATTCTCATAGGTAATATTCCTGCAACAGCATATGAGACCTTTAGGGAGATCGCAAGAGAGTTGCCAAATGTACAGTTTATCCCTTCTTTGGACACACAGTTTTCTAACAAGTCTAAAGAAAATGTGACACGTTTTTCATGGAAGTATGATATACCTATTCCTAAAACATACATCTATTATGATAAAGATAAAGCAGATAAATTTATAGAAGATACTGAGTATCCTAAAATCATCAAAAAGAGTTATGGCCCTTCAAACTACGGCGGGTACTTTGTGCATAAGGTAGATAGTAAGAAAGAGGCCAGAAATCTTTTGGCCCAGAGAAAGTACAACCCCGCTTATTTCCAAGACTTTGTACCTATGGAGGCGGATGTAAGAGTAATGCTTATAGGTCACAAGCCTGTTTGCGCATTTTGGAGAAGAGCTCCAAAGGGTGAATGGTTAACGAACACAAGTCAAGGCGGAAGTATGGATTATAGGGATGTCCCTAAAGAGTTACTTGATCTGGCAGTACAAGTTTCTAAGGCTGCAAATGCTGAATACTGGGCATGTGATGTAGCTGTAGGTGAGGATGGAAAGTACCGTATATTAGAATGTGCAACAGCATTTGCAGCTTTCCCATATATCAGAGACTGGATAGGTCAGTACCTTATGTGGAAATTCTCTAATGGCAGATTTGCTAAGCCAAACATCCCTCTTTATAACTGGGAAGAGCTTGGAAAAATGGACCCTTCTGTGCTCAGAACACTTCGTTATATTACTTTTGGAAGATATACACCGAGTTATGATGGTGCTTATTTCCTCGATAAAAAAACAAGAGAAACAGAAGAGGGTGAGCTCTACTTACATGAACTTGATGCACTTTTCCCTATGCTTCTTACAGAAGATAGAACAAAAGAAGAGTGGCCAAGTGAGAAGTGGAACTTTCAAGACAATTATGGTAAAAGTGTGAGAAAAGTACGTGCAAAAAGTAATCCTAGAGTAGAGGATGAAGAAGCAGTTGAAGAAGCGGTTGAAAGTTCAGATGAGATTTCAACAGATGAAAGTCAAGAATCAATGATCGTTGTGACGGAAAAAAAGATGAAAAAGCTTTTGACCTCGGTGAAAGGTATAAGTAAGAAGCAGTCTAAAAAGATCTTAGAAAAATTTGATACTGAAGAACTTATAGAAACTTTAGAGGAAGCACCAGAGAAACTTAAAGAAGAGTTTTCATGGTTCAAGGAAAAAGTACTCTCTAAACTTATGAAACAGTGGGAATCATTTAAAAATAAATTGTAATCTTCTTTAACATTTCTACCTTTTCCCACGGATGCCGTGGGAATGTATACATGAGTTTAATAGTATTAAAAGATTAAATTGATGTATGCATCTCAAGGTATTTTCTTGGTGCTCAATAAATAAATTATAAAAAGAGTAAAAAAATATGAAAAACCAATATATGTCTTATAATGAAAGCCTTAAATTTCTTTATGAGATGGAAAAAAGCTATCCAGACTTAATAGAAATTATTAAGATAGGAACTACGTACGAAGAACGTGACATTGTTCTTGCTAAGATATCTAAAAATGTCAAAACAGCTGATGAAAAACCTGCGATGCTTTTTACCGGAAGCATACACGCCAGAGAATGGGTAGGGCATGAACTGGCACTCAAATTTATCTCTTATCTGGCAGAGAATCAAAGTATAGACCCTGAACTTGAAAAATCATTAACAGAGTCAACCCTGTATATGGTGCCGTGTTTGAATCCAGATGGCTATGAATACTCACGTGAACACTTCTCATTTTGGCGAAAGAACAGACGCAAGAATCATGATGGTTCTTTTGGTGTAGACTTAAACCGAAACTTCTCTATAGGATTTTTTAAACAGAGTAACCCCTCTTCGAATGTCTATGGGGGAGAAGAGCCTTTTTCTGAAGCAGAAACTTCTGCCATCAAAACATTTGTAGATACACATGAGAACATTACTATATCTTTTGACTACCACTCACAGGGAAATGTTTTTTTCCCTGCGCATAAATTTACACATGAAGCGGAAATAGATGGAACAGACATGAATGTACTTTGTGCCAACATGAATGATGAGTTTGCCAAAGTAACAGGCAGAAAGTATGGTATACACAGAGGAAAGCCACCTGCAGGACTCATCTCTGGTTCTGGGCGTGAGTATTATTACTCTAAAGGTATCCTCGCTGTTGTGGCTGAGGTAGGGACGAAGAACATCCCTGACTATATGAAGATTATGAGCGGGAGTATAAACGAGAATATTCCTGCACTTAAAAAAGCATTTTCTGAAGTCGTTAACTACTCTTCCGCTGCACCACGTAGAGTCGATGATTTTACTTTAGAATCTACTGATGCTACCTCTGTTACATTGGTATGGAAATATGAACTAAGAGATGAAATCTTCTTTGAGATCTATAGAAGTAAAGAAGACAAAGATGCTTGTAATGAACGTACAAAGGTAGGTATTGTAGGTGAAAATAAGTTTACCGATACAGACTTGGTAAGTTCTACGAATTATTACTATACGATACGTTCAGTCAACAAAAACACAGGATACAAGTCAGCATTTGCACCCATAGTCAAAGTACGTACTGGACTTGAAGATGATGAGTTTTTCAAACTCATTTTTGCTAAGAAAAGTGGTACCGGGTATGTAGGACAGTACACGCAAGAACAGAACCGTTCACACTTTGGGCTCAATTCACTCTTTGTAGGTATCAACAAATCAAAAGGTATTTGTGATGCTGTCATGAGTTTTGATTTTGACAGTATGCCTAAAAATGCCATCATTAAATCAGCTCGAGTTTATCTTTATCCTATGAACAGAGTAGGAGCAAAGATAGAAAGATATGGTCAATGGGATCTGTCACTTTTAAAATCAGACAGTTTTTTTGATATCACAGATTTTCATGAGATAGAAAATACCGAAACAAAAGGTACGATTGGACAAGCCATTAAGTCTAGCCAATTGACTCAGGGTATTTGGAACTTTTGGGACTTTTCCCGACATGGATGCGGACTGTTACAAGAAGAAATAGCTAACGATCAAGCAGTATTTAGAATAGATGGACCAAAAACACTTCCCAATGGTGAAGACAGCCAAATGATGCAATTTGACATAGGATATGGACAGTTTGGAGGAGGTCTCCAGTATAGACCAATACTTGATATCAAATATACTATAGAAGAAGAGAAGATAAAATTGCCGGCATCTACACTTTCAACCATTTGTATGGATAGAATGGTAGAAGGAATTAAAAGTGGATTTGATGCAAATGGTCATCGGGTGTATGCCTATCTTAATTTTGATATTTCGCAACTTCCAGACCCTCAAAATACTATGATCACCCAATGTGCATTACGTATACGTAATAACAACACTTTTAAGAAAAAATCGGATGTTCGTTATTATGTGGAACTTGTTGAAGTGGATGAAGTGGGAACCTATGAAGACATCAAAAACCGTGAGAAGATAGAGTATATCGGATATGAAGTAGCAGAGTCGGACCTTGATAAAAATGAGTGTCAGTACTTTAAATTTGACACATTCTCAAAGATTGCACTGGACCAGATGCATCAAGAAGGAAAAACTCTTAAGCTTGTGATAAAACCTACTTCTGCAACAGGTGTTAAAAATAGAATTATTGAATGGAACGAAGATGCAGAGCTTCTTGTTAAATATATCCATAAGCGCCGTACAGCACTGCCAGCAGTTGAAAATCTGACAATAAGCAAAGAAAACAAGATGATCAAACTTTCGTGGGATAAAGTAAATGATGAAGCTTTAAAAGGCTACTATGTAGTACGAAATAGTTTCCACACACCAAAACAATTTATGGATGGTGTAAAGATCTATGGGGGGAAAGATACGTACACTTACGACAATTTCGCTTCATTTGATAAAGAGAAGTATTATGCAGTATTTTCCTATGATAATGTGCCAAATTTTTCTGAACCGTCGATGATCAAATATAATCCTTTGGAGAAGTATTAAAATTTTCTTCAAAAATAAATAGGAGTATTTAACTCCTATTTAAAATCCAACATGCTATACTAAATGAAATAAAACACAAAAGTGATGATATGGCACAAGAAAAACCTTCATTAGAATCATTGTTAAGTACTTCAGCGGATAAGAAGTTTCTTTTCCTTGGACGTGAAGGTATTTTTACAAAAGACGAAATAGTACGTTTTCTAAAAAAATATGACATAACCATGACTAAGAATTATGAAGAAGATGTCGTAGTGACCATAGAACATAGTAGTCTTAACCCTGTGGAAGAAGACATCTCTTGTATAGCATATGATAATAAGGTACCAACATTTAGTCTTGATGAGTTTGAAAAATTACTCTCAGCTGGTATTAATGATGATGAATTGCTTATGGGGATAAAGCTTTCTAACGACCAGGAACGTGTCTTTAGACTATTGGGTAATGCAAATATCTCTGAAGCGCTTTTTGTGAAGCTTCTTATGATGTATGAGTGGCATGATGAAGAGGATGATAATAGAGATGACCGTGATGTTATCATGTCTACACTCCGGCGTTATATTGATATAAAGCCCAATGAAACAGATCTGCTTTACAGTCACCTTACCTTGCGCCGTTTGGCGACAGAGGCTACTAACCCTAAGCTACTTTTTGCACTCATAGGATTTCCGAACTTTGAGTTTCTTATACGCGGGAAAGAAAAGCTTACACTCAGAGAGACCATCGCCAGAAATAAATATTTAGATAAAGAGGTCATTGAGAAGCTTGTGAGTTTAAGAGATAAAAAAGTAGATGTTGCTCTGGCATGTAACAGAAGTGTGGAACTGTCATTATTACAAAACTTGTTGACTAAAAATGATGAAAAAATAAACGAATCGCTCGCAACCAATGAAAAAATAGATGATGAAATATTTAATGCATTACTGGGCAAAGAAGATAAGGTCGTACAACTTTTGTTATTATCACAAGCTATTAATATAGAGCGTTTAGCGTTTATTGATGCTCATAACTTGGATGCAAAGCTTTTTGCTACGATTGGTGCAAATGAACATTTGGCATCAGATGTGATAAATATACTTATAAGTAGAGAAGAGGAAACACTTATCTGCCATTTGGCAGAAAATCCTACATTGGATGTATCACAGTTGGAAGAGATCTATGCAAAGGGTATGCAGTCAAGTTTTAAATATTTGGCGATAAATCCTGCCAATTCACAGGAGATGCTGAAAATGTTCTATCAGCAATATGATGAACCAGATATACGTATTGCTTTGGCACATAACAAAAGCTCAGCAGAAACTATATTGCGTACATTATTTGAGAGAGGTGAGTTTGAAATACATAAAAGTATGGCATCTAATGCATCTGTTCCCTTAGATATTTTAGATATTTTAAAAGTAGATACTCGCCTACAAAATGAATTGGCTGAAAATGAAATATTTGTAAAACAGTATGAGACAGTACTAGATTACGATCCTAAATCTGTGCAATTTTAGAAGGAAGATAGATATGAAAGCATCAAACATCACAAAAGTGGTAAATAAACTTATTGTAAAAAAGTTACCAGTATTTATTTGGGGAGCACCGGGTATAGGAAAGTCTTCTATTGTAAAGCAAATAGCGTCAGAGAAAGGGTTAGCGTTTATAGATTTACGCCTGTCGCTTCTTGACCCCACAGACCTTAAAGGCATCCCTTTTTTCAATGCTGAGACCAATGAAGGCGTATGGGCAAAACCAAGTTTTTTACCTTCCGTACCTGACTCAAAAGGTATCTTGTTTCTGGACGAGATAAACTCTGCACCTCCTGCGGTACAAGCTTCTGCTTATCAACTCATTTTAGATAGAAAAGTAGGGGAGTATGAACTTCCTGAAGGTTGGAGCATTGTAGCTGCGGGTAACCGTGAAAATGACAGAGGAGTAGTCTACAAAATGCCACCACCACTTGCAAACCGTTTTGTGCATTTTGAGATGGAAGTAAACTTTGATGACTGGAAAGCATGGGCCTATAAATCTAAAATAGACAGTTCTATTATCGGTTATCTTGCATATGATAAATCTATGCTTTTTACATTTGATGCAACTTCAAATGAAAAAAGTTTTGCTACACCACGTTCATGGGAATACGTTGATAGTATCATCAAATCAGGTATAGAAGAAGAACTCATACTGGACAGTATCTCTGGAGCTGTAGGGCGTGAGGCGGCGGTAGGGTATATTAGCTTTAAAAAAGTGATGAATGACTTGCCTGACTTAAATACCATACTAGAGGGTACTCGTAAAGAGATAAAACAGGAAGACTCAAAAGTCATGATGGGACTTGCGATAGGCCTAGTGAATGCACTTCTTGAAAACTCCAGTGAAGAAGCCATAGATAATGTATTGAAGTTTTCGTTACAGTTACCTGGAGAGTTTGCTATCATGCTGGTCAAAGATATGCAACAAAATGGTATAGATGTTGAAGGTTCTAGTGAATGGGGTCCATGGGTAAGAGAGTTTTCTTATTTGTTGGCTTAATCGTTGACTTTATTGGTTTAAATTTACGACTCAACTGCAGTGACTACCTGAAATAAACTATCTTTCATTGAGTATTTTTTCAGAACTGGATCGAAAAATAGATTTGATGGTAGCTAATCGAATGTAGTCAACGAGATCCTGATCAAGATCCCTTTGAATGTAGGGTGCACTCCTGTCAAAGTGATTGTACAGATCTTCCACCTTAGCGGCAGCAGCATCGATGAGTATCTCACCATTAACAACTATAGGTAAAGTATTAAAGCTCTCGTTGCATTTAGCTTGAGAGTTTGCGTATTTGTTAGTGTGATCCGTATGTTATGTAGGACGTATGTGACCTTATTTATATGAATTCTGATTTCTACTATTTTCTTTCGATGTATAAAGTGCTTCATCTGCAGCTTGAATTAGATCTTCCTTTGTCGTTTTATTGAAATTGATTTGATCAAACTTTATTATCTCGTGCATTTTTTGCAGTGATCCATTGTGACATATATTTAGTACTCGACATAGAATGATGTTTAAGCATAGCACCTGTAAAGTTGTTTAAGCGATGCTGGACTAAGTTTTTTTCTGTTTCAGTTATTTTACTTATCAACTGAGGGCCCAGAAGCTGACTGTCGTATCGTGCATATAATAGAGAAACGGCATTTTGTTGTGCAGAAAGCCACTCTTTTTCATTGTTATATAAACTAACAGCTGCTTCTACAAATTCAGTCATATCATCGGTAATTATACCAGGCCAGGGCTCTTGATCGTGCATGCCTTCACTGCCTATGGATGTAGTTATACTGGGTGTCTGCATGATCATTGCATCTAACAATTTACCTTTAATACCGGCACCAAATCGTAGAGGAGCCAGGCAGACACGAGACTCTTCCATCACGGTAAATACATCTTTGGTCCATCCTTTGATGATGAAACCCTTTTTTGGGTTATTTAGTGCAGTCGCTTTTGGCGGTGGATAAGATCCATAAATATATAATTGGGCTTCGGGAATTTTCTTTCTGATCAATGGCCAGATCTTTTGCAGATATAATACCGCATCCCAATTTGGCGCATGACGAAAATTGCCGATCGTCATAAAATGTTTGCGATCAGAAAAAGGGAGTGTTTTACTTGGACACTTTTTCAGATCAACCATAAATGGTAAATGATGAAGTAAAGAAGCATCTACTTTAAACGTATTTACCAATAACTCCATTTCAAAGTTAGAGATGATCAAAGAAATATCAGAGCGTAAGATAGCGGCTATTTCACGTTTTGCACCATCACCAAATAGATCTTCTTGTGTAAGATCACGGTCATCTTTATGGGCCTTATGACGCGCATGACGCAAACATTGTAGATCTTCGGTGTCCAGTATTTTAAGTGCATTCGGGCAATTTTTTTCGACTCTCCACCCAAATTGCTCTTCCATCATAAAACGGTCAAACATGACTATGTCTGGCTGATAGTCTGTAATATAAGTATCAAAACTGTCGCAATTGAGTGTAATACTTTGACTTGATATACCTTCACTGGCTAGATCAATCATATGTTCTGTCGGCTGGGATGGTGTTGCAAATTCTACTTGCCAGTTTTGTTGTTTATAGAGGCGTAAGATCGACATCATGTGGCTGCCGGCAGCGGATGAATTTGGTTCAGGCCATACATAACCGATCACTAATATCTTTTTCATCTAAAGAGAGCAACGTTCTTGTAATGTAGGCAGATCCATATCCAAATAGTTTATCTCTGTGAGTACATTTTGACGAAATTCATCAAGAGGGGAACGTATGGAGTAGTATGCCCAGCGTCCTTTTCTTTCTACAATTAAGAAGCCTGCATCTTTGAGTATCTTGAGGTGGCGTGAGATACGTGACTGTATCATGCCAAAGGCATTCTCTATGTCACAGACACACACAGCACCATATGTGTCTATAAATCTTAGTAGTTTTAGTCGTGTTTCATCGTTGAGTGCTCCAACGGTTTGTAAAAATATTTCCATGTGAGTAGTGTAGCATAAATTTAGTATGTATCAAGATATATTGATTTTTCTGTTATTTTCAGTTCTTATTCATAGGAATATGTTATAAGTCAATCATGGAATAATCTTAAGGAATACACATGGAATATTTAAATCTTTTTTTTATATCACTGATAGAGCTCAGTAATGCTATGGCACCCTACATACTCTTTGGGTTGCTGTTTGCAGGTATTTTGCATGAGTTTGTGCCCGATACCATTGTGACAAAACATTTAGGAAAAGACAATATATTTTCTGTACTAAAAGCCACACTTTTTGGTGTACCTTTGCCTGTATGTTCCTGCGGGGTCATCCCTTTGGCGACAAGTATAAAAAAGAGTGGAGCCAGTAAAGGAGCCACACTTTCATTTCTTATCTCTACACCAATTACGGGAGTGGATTCTATTTTGGCCACATATGGGATATTTGGATGGATATTTACCATTTATCGTGTCATCACTTCTATGGTTATCGCTATGGTAGCAGGTATTTTGACTAACCTCTTTGATAAAGAAGAAGAGATACCTGTAAAATCCGGATTTTCAGCGGTGAAGGGTTCGAATTCTTTTTCTCCTGTTATTTCTATGCCAAAGAAGGAGGAGGCTAGTTGTTGCAGTACAGCTTCTTCATGTTGTTCTACAGAAGAAAAAAGCTTTTGGCTTACAAGTGCTTTACGCTATTCTTTTGTGACACTTTTAGGTGACATTGCCAAGCCTCTTGTATGGGGTTTATTATTGGGTGCATTGATCACAGTGGCTATCCCTCAGAGCATCAGTGACATCCTTATGGAGTACTCATGGTTTTCCTATATTATCGTTATTGCTATTGCAGTACCGATGTATGTGTGCGCAACAGCATCGTTGCCTATCGCTGCAGGGTTGATGCTTTCAGGTGTGAGTGCAGGAGCAGCTTTTGTTTTCCTTTCTGCCGGTCCAGCAACAAATATGGTGACCATAGGTGTTGTCAAGAAAATGCTTGGAATACGTTCACTTACTATCTATTTGGGGAGTATTGTTGTAGGAAGTATAGTGTTTGGATTAGGCTTGGATTATCTTTTTTCTGCATCCGATATTAATCCTGCTTCTTTGATCCATATAGAGAAAGAGGCAGGATTTGTTGCGATATCGAGTTCTGTAATCTTATGGGGTCTTGTGGGATATTTGTTACTTAGACGAAAAGCCTAAGTAACTAAGATGAAAGAGTTTAAAGTCTGATATCTGTACCCATGGTAACACTTCCATGGACACCACTTTCACTGTCTGTATGTACTTCAGAAGCAGCTATGCCATCATCTGAAGCCACTACTCCACCTTATACCCATACCTATGCGAGGTGTACATGCCGTTACACATACAATAAACAAAAGAGATAGACCCCATCATTCTCATCATCTTATTTTCCCCTATATAAAAGTAAAAAAGCACCCAAGGAAACAGCTGACACGATGATGATAGAAGCACCTGAAGTCAGATTATATGTATATGAGAACCATAAACCTACAAGTGTAAAGAGTGTCGCAATGGCTCCGGAGAGGAACATCATGGAAAAAAGAGAGTTTGAAAGTTTTTCTGCGATGTGCACAGGAATGGTAAGCATGGCTATGACCAAGATAAGCCCGACGACTTTAATGGCGATGACTACGGTGAGCGCTGAGAGTATGAGTATAAGTGTGTAGAAAAACTTGACGTTTACATCACGTAGAGCAGCGTATTCACTGTCATAAGAGACGGCTAAGATATCTCGGTACCAAAAGGTTACGACAAACAGTATAAGTACGAGTAAAGCGCCCATAAAGTACAGGTCCTCAGAACTTACAGCCAGGATAGAGCCAAAAAGGTAGCTCATAAGATCTACATTATATCCAGGTGTAAGATCAACAAATATCACACCTATTGCCATACCAACGGCCCAGATGAGTCCGATGAAAGTATCCATACGGTGGCGTTTTTTTATAGTGAGAGCCGCTATTAGAAGGGCAGCACCCACTGCAAAGAAGGATGCACCCAGAAATATAGGCAGACCAAAGTAAACAGCAAGACCGATGCCCCCGTAAGAGGTATGCGCGATGCCACCTGCTAAAAATACCATACGGTTCACCACGATAAGCGACCCGATGATGCCTGCAGCAAAACTCACAAGTAAACCGGCTAAAAGTGCATGTTGCATAAATTCAAACTGGAGAGCCTCTATCATTTCATTTCCCTCCATTTTGGTTTAACTTCCGGTTCATATGTATTACGGCTTTCTGTATCGAGCATTTGTAGAAGTTCAATCTCACAGAAGTGTCCATCCTTAGCATGGGTATGGAAAGTTTGTTTTTTATCTGAAATATCATGGTAAGAAAGGGTTTTGTTGACATGGGCAGCTTTTTTTGCATACTCCAATATGACAGAGATGTCATGACTTACCACGATAATGGTGATGCTTTCATTAAGCATTTTAATCAGTTCATAGATTTCTTTCTGTCCAGTGATGTCTATGCTGGACGTCGGCTCATCAAGTATCAGTATCTGAGGATGGGCACAGAGTGCACGGGCTATCATAACCCTTTGTCTCTGTCCGCCTGAGAGTGCGCCTATCTTGGTTTGGGCAAAGTCTTCCATCCCTACTTGTGCCAAGACACCCATGGCACAAAGTACTTCATCTTTACCGTAGCCAAAGAGAGGTCTTTCCCCTCCGACATGCCCCATCATCACCACTTCGATGACCTTTATGGGAAAGTCGGTATTGACATTGGTGTTTTGTGGAACATAGCCTATCTGGGTGAGACTTTTTGAAGGTGCCTTACCCAATACAGAAATAGAACCTTCTTTGGGTGTAATGATCCCTAAAATGAGTTTGAGAAGGGTAGACTTACCTCCACCATTTGGACCGATGATGGCTAAAAAGTCTTTTTCTTCTACACTTAGGTTAATGTTTTCTAAAATTATCTGCTTGTCATAAGCAAAAGAAAGATCTTTTATCTCTATGACAGACATCTTAGTTTTTACCTGCTATGGCTTTGGCAATGTTTATGAGGTTCTCAGACCAGTTCGGTGCCAGTGGACTTACTTTCACTACAGGTATTTGCAACTCTTTAGCGATGATCTGGGCAACAGTGTCTGAAAACTCCGGTTGCGTAAAGATGGCTTTGACTTTTTCTTTTCTTGCTTCTTTGAGCAAGTGTATAAGTTCTTTAGGTTTAGGTTTTTTACCTTCTACTTCTACGGCTATTTGCTCTAAATTATAGGCTTTGGCAAAGTAGCCCCAGGAAGGGTGAACCACCATAAACTTTTGATCATCTTCAAGAGAAGATAAAATATATATGATCTGTCTATCAGTTTCATCTATAAAAGCCAAAAATATATCTAGGTTTCTTTTATAGTAGTCTGTGTTAATGGGATCTTCTTTTTTTAAAGCATCATAAATATTTTGAGCGATGATCTTCACATTGGCAGGGGCAGTCCAAATGTGCGGGTCTTCACCTTGATGATCGTGATCACTATGATGTTCACCCTTTGCTTCTTCTTCATGGTTTCCCTGCATTTGCATTTTTGTGATGTTGTCTGCAAGATCGATGACTTGCATTTTAGGATTAAGGTTTTGAAATTTAGGTAGCCAGACATGTTCAAACTCCACATCTATGGCAAAGTAAAGATCTGCTTTGGCGATCTCTATCATCTGTGAAGGCCTTGGCTCATATGTGTGTGGCGAGTTACCGGGTTGCACCATAAGCGATACATCTACCTTGTCACCACCAATGGCTTTGACAAATGTCTGTTCAGGTAAGATGCTTACCACAGCGTTGATATTTGAAAATATATAAGTGGTTGATAGCAGGAATATTAGAGTGGTTTTTTTCATAAAGATATTATATCAAAATAGTATTATGGGTGTAATTAATCAACGTTTTAGTTTAATAAAATACACCCAAGCCAACATCTTCAGAAAGTATAATCTCACTCTCATTAAAGACTATAGATGTATTTGCCGGATGTGAAGCTAGGAGGCTTACTGCATCCAAGTCAATCATGGTGATGACATCAGCCTTGGCAGAAGCCACATGTGCACCGGCAGCTATGGAGATGGGGCCTTCCAACATACAGCCTATCATACATTTAACTCCAAATTCTTTAGAGAGGTCAGCGAGTTCTAAAGCCTCGGTGATACCTGCAGTTTTGGCTAATTTGATGTTGACATAGTCTATGGCTTGTAGTTCTAGCAGTCTTCTCGCATCTTTCACGGAAAATATGGACTCATCTGCCAGTAGAGGAGTCTGCACTCTCTCTTTGATGTAGCGAAGTCCGTCTATGTCATCTGCCGCGACAGGTTGTTCTATGAACTCAGCCATAATGTCTCGTTTTTCCAAAGCATATAGGAGTGTTACACTCTCTTGTGCTGTCCATCCTTGGTTTGCATCGAGTCTTAGAACTATGTTGTCACCCAGTGTATCATGTATAGCGATGATACGTTCAATATCTTTTTGCGGGTTATCACCTATCTTTATCTTTAGTGTATCGTAGCCTAGATTAACAGCATTAAGGCTGTCTTCTATCATCTTGTCAATTTTACCCATACTGATGGTGATATCTGTTTTAAAAGTCGTTTGTGTGCCTCCAAGCATTTGGTAGAGAGGTTGTTTCACTGACTTGGCTTTCAAGTCATAAAGAGCTATCTCAAGGGCAGACTTGGCTGTAGTATTTTTGAGTATTCGTGTATATATATTATTTAATATATTATTAAAATCTTCTATCTCCAGTCCTAGTATGAATGGCTTAATATACTCGATAGCAGCGACCATGGACCCCATTGTCTCTCCTGTAATGACAGGTGTAGGTGCACCTTCCCCATAACCCACAGAGCCATCATCACACTCAACGATAACGACAAGGTCTTCAAGGGCATCTACACGACGTAAGGAGGTAATGAACGGATTTTTAAGCGGGGCCTTGAGTGTGCTTGTTCGTATGTTGCTTATTTTCATTAGGTAAGACCCCATATCCCAAGAAGCCACGGTGACACACCTAGTGCACCTGTTCCCACTTTTTCTTTTACATTTTGCATAGGTATATTTATTCCTTAAATCATTAATCTGTGCATTAACTACCGCTTATTATAACAAATATACGGTGTAGTTTATAACATATGCTCATCCAGCTATTATCTCCAAGACTTTTGCAACCATGAGTCCTCCAAAGGTTCCCAGGATGTACCCCATCATCGCCATAAGTACACCTATGGGAATGAGGGATTTTGAGTAGGCAGATGCCAAGATAGGGGCAGAAGCTACACCTCCTATGTTGGCTAAAGAGGCTACACCCAAAGAGAAAAGGTCAAGTTTGAAGAGTTTGGCAAAGAGTATCATGATACCTACATGTATAGTGATGATGACAAACCCCGCTAAGATGTAAAGTGGTGCTTCGGTCAGTTCTGAAAAGTTGGCTCGTGAGGCGATGAGGGCTACGATGAGATAGAGCATGATGTGTGCGAGTTCTGAACCACCCGATAGCTTCGCTAAGGGTGTCATGGCAAAGATAATACCCGCAAATGTAGCAATGATGACTACCCAAGTGGTCGTAGTAAGAAATGAAGTATTAGGGAGGAATGCTGCTCCATACTGTGCCAATACAGATACGAGTAGGGCAACCCCCAGTAAAAGGAAAAGAGAAGCGAAGCTTATGGGTTTTTTATGCTCTTCTTTGAGAGCCAGTCTTTCTCCCACTTCATCTATAACGGAAGTATCGGCTTTGCTCCAAAGGTTAAACTTTTTGGCAAAAGGTACAAGAGCAAGGAGTATCATAACCCAGATGGCATAGTCTATGGAGTCTATGAGTAGGGTGTATCCCATAGCAGAGTCAGGTAGGTCCAAGGCACCTTGTATGGCTACCATATTGCCGGTTCCTCCCATCCAAGAACCTGAAAGAGCTGCAAAGGCTTTCCATGAGTCAGGCTCAAAGTAGGTATGAAAAAGAGAAAAAGTGCCTATGAAACCGATAGCAATACTCACAGAGGCTAAAAAGAAAGTCAGTAACATCTTCTTGCCCAGTTTAAAGATCTCTCTCATATCTGCAGAGAGTAGCATGAGAAAAATCATGGCAGGAAGAAGGTTAGACTTTAGAAACTTATATGTAACTGTCACAGATTCAGATTTTTGCCATACTCCAAAGGTTGAAAAAAGCATTACTATAAAGTAGATGATGACAATAGAAGGGAGGTATTCAAAGAGCTTATGCCGGCTCTTCTTCTCGGTATATACGATGGTAGATGCTATCATTATGAGTATTGCTAAATATGCAAATCCATTTTCCACCATATAGCTAACCTTCATATCATATATTCGTTATTTTATTTCTTATTATAGCATATGCACTCAAGATAATGAATGCAAACACTCTATAAAAATGATTTACTCTTGGAATGACTATTAAAACGATTAACCTAGAGTTTAAAGAGTGAATATAAAAATGGTGTACTTGTTTTAATATTTCAGAAAAAAAAGAGTTTTACTCAGTCAGTTCTTAAAGAAAAAGAGGAACAAAAACCTATGGAGACATCAAAAACAGAAAAAGTAGAAGATAAAATTGAGAACAATTCAACAAAAATCAGTGTACCACATAGAAGTTCACATGTGTAAGTCACAGCATACTGCTATGACTTACTGTGTGAAAGGAGGTAGGATAATGTATTGGTATACTTTGTATTTTATTCCCTAAATGCTATAATCTAACATCATTCTACATAGGAGCTTCCCATCGAAGGTACATCTTTACAGTTTTTACTTACTTATGTTCTAGTAGTTGTTGCTGGAATTTTTATTTTTTCTGCAATAGGACATATTCTTTATCAAAAACGATCTCCTACCAGTATGATATCATGGATGTTGTCTATTTTCTTTTTACCTTATATCGTCGTACCACTCTATTTTCTTATTGGTATACGCAAACGTGAGCCAAAACATAAAAAAGAGTATGTTAAATTTGATCAAATGAATGAAAATGACTCCTATATAGTGCATGATCCTCAGCATACTTTTCAAAATATTCTGAAAAAAAATGGTATGCCTCCTGCAACAAAGGGAAATAGTTTTGAACTAATCACAGAGAACACAGAAGCTTATATTCGAATGCTTAAAGAGATTGACAATGCAAGGGAGAGTATCGATATCTGTACGTATGTCTTTGAATTTGATAAAACGACTAAAGCGATCTTAACTGCTTTGACTAAGAAAGCCAAGGAAGGGGTTAAAGTACGATTACTTATGGATCTTGTAGGTTCCTTGAGTGCAAACTTTCATCAAAAAGGGTTTAAAGCATTGAGAGAGGCTGGAGGAGAAGTCGCATTTTTTACGCCTTTTTTGAAAAGACCGTTTCAAAACTATATAAATCTTAGAAATCATCGTAAGATCTACCTTTTTGACCAAAAGATACTGCTAAGTGGTGGTATGAATCTCAGTAATGAATACATGGGAGAAGCAGATAGTAGTAAACGCTGGGAAGATCTTTTTTACTGTTTAAAAGGACCTTCTGTCCATTATTTTTATCATATTTTTCAAAATGACTGGGTCTATTCGACAAAAGAAGAAAATAGAATGAAGATGAAGAGTGAAGAATCTCATGAAGGGGAAAGCACAGTTCAAGTGGTGCCCTCTGGTCCTGATATACCTAAAGACGCACTGTATGAATCACTTTTAAATGCCATCTACAATGCGCAAAAACGTATTTGGATAGTAACTCCATATTTTGTACCGGATGAAAATATGATACAGGCATTGGTGATCGCTCATCATAAAGGAGTTGATGTTAAGTTGATCACTCCTAAAGACTCTGACCATTTACTGGCAGATTTAGCAAGAAGCCCTTATATGCGTGAACTTGATGAAATAGGTGCAGATGTTGTTTTATATAAGGGTGAAATGCTTCATGCAAAAGCCATACTTTTTGATGATATTGGAGGGATGGTCGGATCGGTAAATCTAGACAATCGTAGTCTTTTTCTTAACTATGAAGTGGTAACGTTTGTCTACTCTCCTCAATTTATAGAGAGTATTGAAGAATGGATGCAAACGTTAATACAACATTCAAGCAGAGGAATGAAAAAACCATCCAAGGTCCGTGAAGCCGTTGAAAATATTATGAAAGTATTCGCACCACTGCTCTGATGTTTGTATCTTCTATTCTTCTAAGTTAGAGTTATTTCTTACGTCCTGTAGATTTTTTCTTGGTTTGAGGAGACTTTGTCTGACCTCTTTTTTGCATTTTTTGTTTATGAAAGTCAAACCCGCCTTTTCTTTCGATAAGTGACTTTTTCTTTGGTTGTTTTTGTCTTGGCTGTTTGTCGGTGAGTTCAAAACCTTCGTAGATGTCTCTTTTGATGTTAAGTTTTAAATGTTTTTCCATTTTTGAAAAGGAATCATAGTCACGTACAGTCAACAAAGAAATCACTGAACCTTTATGATTGGCACGGCCTGTTCTTCCTACTCTGTGTGTAAATTCATCTGTACCTTCAGGCATATCATAGTTGATAACCATGGTGAGTTCTTTGATATCTATACCTCTTGCCGCGATATCTGTAGCTACCAAAACTTGTGTTTTACCACTCTTCAAAAGTGCTAAAGATTTTGCTCTGTCTCCTCTGTTGATGTCTCCGTGTATGATGGAAGTACGTATATTTTGGCTTTTAAGGTACTCATATATCTTGTTTGCAGACTCTTTTGTACTTGCAAATAAAAGTACTTGGTCTAATACTTTGTCTTGTATGAGTTTGGCTACGAGTTCATCTTTTCTTGCTTTGTCTACTTTATAGGCACGATGTGCGATAAAATCAACAACATCACGTCTGTTGCTCACTTCAACAATCGCTGCATCATGCATAAACTCTTTGGCAAGCTTCTTGATGTTTTGTGAAATAGTTGCTGAGAACATCATCGTTTGTCTTGGTTGTCCGCAGTGCTTTAGTATAGCTTTTATCTCACCTAGAAAACCAAGTTCTAACATCGTGTCTGCTTCGTCGAGAATGACAGTGTTAATATGTTCAAGGTTTATTTTCTTGTCATCTATAAAATTTTGCAAACGTCCAGGTGTTGCTACAACGATATCTGCACCCTGAGAGAGTCTGGCAAGCTGAGTACTCTTAGGTATTCCACCTTGTATCTTTATATTTTTTACATCCAGGTATTTGCTAAGTTCGCTGATGGTACGTGAGACTTGATCTACAAGTTCAATGGTAGGCACGATGATAAGTGCTCTCAAAACCTTTTGGTCATGCTTTACCACTTTTTGTAGTTTATTAAGCAGTGGCAGTACATACGCAGCTGTTTTGCCCGTACCGGACTTTGATGCACCAAGTACATCTACGCCTTTCATTGCTGCAGGTATGACCTTATTTTGTATGGCAGTAGTTTGCTCGTATTTTGCGTAAGCAATGGCTTTTAGTATATCGGGATGTAAATTTAATTTTTCAAATGATTTGATGATATTTCCTTTCAAATCTATATATGGTGCTATATTTAATTTTTAAATATATTTGCTGACATTATAGCAAAATTGAGATTGCATTGAACTCATGTTCTTTTTACTCGTTAGGAAAACTGTTCATTTGAGCTAAAAAGTTTGGGGTAGGTGTTCATTCTGACTATATCGAGCTAGATGTTTCTACAATACAATGAGTATCAGTCACCTTTAAAGTGAGCATGTAAAAGCCAACCTATAGCGATACCGATTGCAAGCAGAAAAAAAGTAAACAAAGCACGAGACATTTGAAGAGACCAAAAAAGAAATGTGATTTCTACTACAGTGACGTTTTGAATAATAAACAAAATAACAAGTGCAAAAAGTGCAATAATAGAAATAATTTTAATGTTCATTGGATCTCCTGATTGGTCGATGAAATATTTTAAACTGTATGTCTAGAGTAGGCTTCCCAGACATATATTTTAAAGTATACCACAAGTTTCTTGATTGGTATACGCATCAAAAAACTTAAAATAGTATGATCTTCTTTTAGCCCCGTAGTAGGTACTAATAAATAAATGCTTATTGGTTTAAAAGCTTATAAAAATCTCTAGGAGCGTCTACTTCAAAAGACATAGGTTTTTTATTGACAGGGTGGATAATAGTCAGTTTTTTTGCGTGAAGTCCCATCTTCTCACCTTTTGTCCCATAACGTTCATCTCCGATGATACTATACCCCAACCAAGCCAAATGTGCTCGTATCTGATGCTGTCTTCCTGTTTCTATTTTAACTTCGAGTAAAGATCTATTGGCCGTAGTTTGTTTAACTACGTAGTGAGTAATCGCAGGTTTAGCATCAGGATGTTGTCCTACATGCATTTGGTACTCTCTCTCATCCATTCTTAACGGCTGATCAATGGTTCCACTTTTTTCTTTTGGACAACCTTCGACTATGGCCAAATAGATCTTTTCAGATACACCCCATTTATCCATAACTGTTTCTCTCATCTCTTTAGATGTGGAAAAAAGCAGGATACCTGAAGTATCTCGATCCAATCTATGTACAGGCCAGAGCTTCACTTGGTTTTTCCCACGTGAGAGTTGATGTCTCAGTATAGCTAGTGCATGATGTTTACTTTCAGTCGTGTTTCCGACAGACAAAAGTCCCGCAGGTTTATTGATAGCGATGATATCTTTATCTTGATAGATGATCTCTAATTTTTGCAATGTTTGTGCATGTGTCGAAGCTTTTTTAACCACACCTACTTCTACCACATCATCTACAGATAAAACAAAATTATGTTTTGTATTAATTTCACCATTCACAGCAACACTTGAACCTTGTAAACGTTGCTTTATAGTCTTTTTAGACCAGCCTGTTAAGTGAATAAAAAGGAACTCCAAGAGTTTGCTTTTTTCTTTAACTGTAAATTTTTCTGCCATGTGTCAGTACCTTTTTATTTCTTAAATATCTTTACCATTTTTTCTTGTTTCGCTCTATTATAGGCTTTTTCATATTTCAAAATCCATTGACTATAAGCTTTTTGATACCTTTCTTGGGTTCCCCGTATCTAATATGATTATATTTGTTTGCTGCTGCGAAACATTCGTATCTATCTTCTTTGACAAGTATAAGCGTATAGATTAGAAAAAAATATTAAAAAAATGATAGTAAATATATTTAATTGTTTCATTTTCTCCTCTATATCGTTTTGATAATTTATATCTTATTGAAGGTAAATCAAAAAGCTAAAGCCTTTTTTCCATCTTATAATCATCCATAATAAAACCATTACCAATATTTTTAACTACTGCACCACAGTTAATAAAGCCGACTTTTTCATACATTTTAATGCTATCAGTGTTATTTATATTTACAGTGAGTGAAATTTTGTTTAGACTTTTTCTCCTGGCCAAGTCTTCAATAAATGATATCATTTCTCTTCCATACCCCTTACCACGCTTGTCTAACACAACATAAAATTTACTTAAAAAGACTTCTCTCCCACTAATCTCCATACTCATGTATCCTAAAAACTCATTATCATGTTCAGCTAAAAAATATAAAAAACCATTTTGTATTTGTTTCGTTATAGCCTTGACAGACTGAAACTTTTCAAGCATATACTCAACTTGACTCTTTCCGATGATAGGCATGTAATGTTCATGCCATATTTCATAAGCAAGATCTTCAATGGCTTTTATTTGATTTTCATTTGATACTATTTTTATATCTATTTTATCTTCGTCTGTGACCACGATATCCACCATCACTGGAAGTATTTCCAGTACCTCTTTTGTTTTGACCATGACATTGATCACAAATAGAAAATCTGTAAGAAAAATCAAGTACCTTTCCGCATCTTCGACATTTTTTAGTGAAGTGTCCTTGTCTAAGGGAGTTTTCTATGAAGTTGTTTAGTCTTACTCTGGCGGCTATGGCTTGTTTTGTATCTTCAAAGATATCCGGGAATTTGAAGGAGAGCCAAAGATAGAGGGATATTTCTCTTACTCTGTCTTCAGCGTTTAGCAGCATGTCATTGGTCTGTGCGAAAGCAGGGAGGTCACGTGGAGGAATGTAGAGTACTTTTCCTCCTGCTTCGATCTGTCGGATGTAACGGTGAAAGACTGACTCTATGTATGGTGAAGAAATACTCGCAGGTGCACAAGAGAGGAAAAAACGTGTTTTCAAATCCAGGGTGTATTCGCTGACGATGGCAGCTATCTCAAGCATAGAGTCAATGTTGGCTGCGACAAAAGGACCTTCAAACTCCATGTTGTCTGCAAAAAATGCCAAAATATCCAAGATGTTATCGGTTTCGAGTATCTCACCTATGAGCATGACATGTTCTAAACTTGCCATGACAGAGACCGGAAGTTTTAGGTCTGGCAGCGGCGTATGAAAAGCTGTGTCGATGGTGTCTAGAGCATTGTCATCTAACGCACCTACATAGCCTTTTTCTTCAAAGCCATAACGTCCGGCACGTCCGGCAATCTGAAGTACTTCCGTAGGGAGTAGTTCACGTCTGCGTAAACCGTCAAACTTGTTGTCTTTTGAAAAGAGCAGGGTCTTGATAGGAAGGTTGAGTCCCATGGCTATGGCATCTGTTGACACGAGTATCTGGCTTTCACCTTCTCTGAAACGTCTAGCTTCTTCACGTCTGACTTCAGGTGAGAGGTTACCATATACGACTGAAACAGAGTATTTTTCACTGAGTTGTTGTTTGAGCGAGAGTACGTCGCGTCGGGAAAAGGCTACGACTGCTGTTTGAGGTTCTATCTGCTTTATGGAAGTAGGATCGGACAGCATGACCAGCTCATTTTTACGCTCAAAGTGGATGATTTCCAACTCTTCACCCAAGTAGGTACAGAGTTCTTCTACGGATTTAAGTGCATTACTGGAGCCTGTGAGTATCACTTTTTTGGCAGGTACACCCATGAGTGCATTTGCCCATGCCCAGCCTCTGTCCCGATCTGCTATCATTTGGATTTCATCTATGACGCAGACATCGACATCGACTGCAGCATTCATCATCTCTATAGTAGAAGAGATATGAGTAGACTCTTCGTCTATGATCTCTTCTTCTCCCGTGATCAGTGAGACAGCCACACCTTCTTTTTTAAGGTTTTCATACCCTTCAAGTGCAAGTAGACGAAGAGGAGCAAGGTAGTAACCTGTTGTTGCTTTTTCTAAAGCTTTGAGTGCCTGATAGGTTTTTCCTGAGTTGGTAGGTCCCACATGAAAGACTATCTTCCGTTTCAGTTCACGTGCAAGAGGGAAGAGATTTTTAAAGTCACGAATGGTCTTTGCTAGTAACTCTTCACGTTTTTGCTTTTCAATCAAAGGTTTGATGTAGTCTCCAAAGTGAAAGAGTATACGTCGTTTACTCTTCTCCTTGAACTTTAACACACCTGAAGAGCGTATCTGAGGTTCAACAAAACGTACGATAAACTCGTGAAGTTTTTCTTCTTCTATATCCAGTTTATCACTGTCTTCTTTCATCTCTTCGAGTATATCATCTATGGCTACCCTGAAGTGAGAGAGAAGATCGTCATTTACCCTGTTTATATCTTCTTTTACAGGAGGCTCTTCACTTCTCCAAATGAGGTTATATATAAAAGGTTTTTCGTAGGAAACAGAAGTGATATAGAAGAGGGTAGTACCAAATAGATCATGGCTTTTCTCTTTCTCTATAATGATGTGGTCTGTGCTTTCATATACTTCATACTTATCACTAATATTAATTAATATCTTTTCAATGTTTCTAAGTGGAATAGGTGCATGGTAGAGGGATGACTCAGGTGGCATACTTTTTAGTGCAGAAGTAACTTCTTTCTCCGTCAAGAAAATATGTTTAGATTCTTTTATATGTCTAAGAAAGGCTTCTATATCTGTTGTTTTTTTGGCTATGGCTTCATCTTTTATGGAGTGAAGTCTGTGAGTGATTTCTTCATCATTTAAATTCCAGAGTTCATCTATGTTAAGAGTGGGGGTGGTACATAGAAGCAGCTTGTTAAAATCGAAGCTTTCTAAAGTAAAAGTAAAACTATGGTAAAACTCCATTTCATTAAGGGAATTAAACACGACTTCTAAAGATTTTTCAAGTGTATGAAGTTTTGTTTTCATACGCAGGTAAGCAAGTTTATTGAGAACTTTTTCTTCAGTAATCTTCGTACTATTGACATCTATAAATGCTTCAAGAAGTAGATTCTCTTCATGTTTACTGTAGGGGGTCTCATCTAAGAGTTGGAGGATCTTTTCTACTTTGTCTAAAGGACGTTTTTTTATGTTCCCTGCATAAGGGATAGCTTTGTAGCTCTGGGTTAAGTAAGAGACTATCATCTCCCTAGATAGAGCTTCACCTTCACTCCAGACACGTCTGAGTGTACGTATCATTTCGTCTTTTGTATGTGAAGGAAGGGTGAGTTCAAGCAGCATAATAAGCTCTATGAGTTTGTCCTCATCCAGTGTAGTTACCCCTTCATCAAAAGGAAGCCCATTAAAATAGTTTCGTATTTTGTTGTTAAGTTTTATTAAGTATTTTTTCTTTTTCTTTGCCATTGTAAAAGTATAGCAGAATCCTATCATAAAGTTAAAAATATTAATTTTAATCATCTGTTTTTACGCCATATTATGGTATCTTTTTAATATCTAAATAGACTAGGATACGTATGAGAGAAA